>ERZ809735.3-NODE-3-length-273200-cov-68.935_pt1 | contig 273200 bp, 247 predicted proteins | sample MGYA00520442_ERZ809735 | MGnify/ENA primary metagenome ERZ809735 (study PRJEB31588, sample SAMN03401222) | human gut metagenome | study: EMG produced TPA metagenomics assembly of the PRJNA231909 data set (A prospective, longitudinal analysis of the... | reverse complement strand
CGGAGGGTCGTTTCCTGCCGTACTTCTTCCCCGACACGTTCTACGAGGGCAACGATCCGAGCATCGAAGGTCTCGACAACTGGCGCAAGGCCCGTCGTGCCATCCTGCGTTCCCCGATTTCGCGCATGGGCTACGGCGGATACCTGTCGCTGGCCGCGAAGTTCCCGAAGTTCGTCGATACCGTCACCCACATCGCCGACGAGTTCCGCGACATCCATGACCGTACCGGTGGAGTCGCCGCCGAAGGCGAGCTCAACGTGGCGATTCTGAACTCGTGGGGCAAGATGCGTTCGTGGATGGCGTTCACGGTCGCCCACGCGCTGCCGAACAAGCAGACGTATTCGTATTACGGCATTCTGGAGTCGCTGTCGGGCATGCGCGTGAACGTGCGGTTCATCAGCTTCGATGACGTGCTGGAGCATGGCGTCGCCGACGACATCGACGTGATCGTGACCGGTGGCCCGGTCGACACCGCGTTCTCCGGTGGCTCGGTGTGGGCCGAGGAGCCGCGCCTTGCGGCGACGCTGCGTGCCTGGGTGCACGGCGGCGGCGCCCTGATTGGCGTGGGCCAGCCGAGCGCCCAGCAGTTCCAGGGTCGTTTCTTCCAGCTGGCCGATGTGCTGGGTGTGGACGAGGAGCGTCACCAGACGCTGTCGGTGGACAAGTACTTCCCGGCCGTCACGCCGGAGCACTTCATCACCGCCGACGTGCATCTGGGCGAAGGTGTGCTGCAGGGCTTCCTCGACGCCGGATACCGCAAGCCCCTGTCGGGTTGCGGCGGCGGTCAGGCGATCGGCGAGCTTGGCGGCATCGACTTCGGCGAGCCGATCGCGGACACGTTCCCGGTCAACGAGGACGTGACGCTGCTGCGCGCCGACGGCGGTCAGGTGCAGCTCGCGGTCAACGAGTACGGCAAGGGCCGCGGCGTATACGTCTCCGGTCTGCCCTACTCGGCCGCGAACGCCCGTCTGCTGGAGCGAATCCTGTTCTGGGCCTCCCACAACGAGGACAAGTACACGGCATACAGCTCCACCAACCCCGAGTGCGAGGTCGCGGTGTTCCCCGATGCCGGCCAGTACTGCGTGATCAACAACACCGACCGTCCGCAGTCCACGGATGTGGCTCTGCCTGACGGTTCGATCGAGCATTTCGACCTCGACCAGAGCGCCATCGCTTGGCGCAACCTCTGATCTGTGCAGTCCCCGTCCGTCCCGCGGCATGATGCGGGACGGACGGGGACAGATGGATCGGACAGCAAGACTTGAGGATCAGGGCTTCCGTGCTTTCCTTCTCCTTCCTCCGGAGGCCCTGACACTCAGACCCATCGGTGGGGCAAGGTATGACGATATGCCTTGCCCCACATATTCGTCAAGGATGTGCGAACCGCGCATATCCGCTGTTACGTAAGGACACAACACATGACAGTGCAGGATACAGCACAGCAGACACCTGCCGACCGCTTCCGCGTCGGCATCGACATCGGCGGCACCAAGATCGAGGCCGTTCTCGTCGATCCGCAGGATAATGTTCGCAACGACGTGCGCATTCCCGCACGACGCGGCAACGCGCAGGTCATCGACGACGTCGTATCGATCACCCATGAGGTGGCCGGCGATCTGTTCGATCAGGTCGCCACGGTCGGCATCGGCATCCCCGGACAGGTCAATCCAGAAACCGGTCGTGTCGACAACGTCGTCAACCTCGACATCGATACGCTGGAGCTTGGTACCGAAGCGGGCAAGCGCCTCGGTATTCCCGTGCACGTCGAGAACGACGTCAATGCGGCCGCGGTCGGCGCCGCGCGTATGGTCGGCGGATCCCACCCCGAAGGAACCATCGTGTTCCTCAACTTCGGCACCGGACTCGCCGCGGGCATCGTCGTCGACGGCGTCGTCCAGCACGGTTTCAGCGGGGCCGCCGGCGAGATCGGCCATATCCCGATCGACCCGAACCGCTTCCCGTGCCCCTGCGGGCAGAGCGGCTGTCTTGAGACCGTGTGCTCCGGAGCGTCGGTCGGCCGTCACTGGCCGGTCGAAGGCAAGCCTCCGATGCCGGATCTCATCGAGTGCGCCCGTCGCGGCGAGCCTGACGCCCAGCGCATACTCGTCATGGTCACCCACGCCATCGTCGATGCCGTGCAGATCGTCGCACAATCCTATGACCCGCGCATGATTATCTTCGGCGGTGGCATGGCGAAGACCGGCCAGCCGCTCATCGACGTCACCCTGGACGAACTGCGCGTGCGCGAGCGCACCTGCCCGTTCCTGACGGGCCTGCATCTCGGCGAACGCATCAAGCTTGCGCAACTCGACCAGCCGGTCGGAGCGCTGGGCGCCGCGTGGGCCGCGCCGGAGGCCTGATAGGCACACCGGTACCGGCGACGGAGTTTCCAAAACCACCCGGGCCGCACGGCCGGATGTGAGCAGAACATGAATCGAGGGCCGCTCCCTGAACGAGGGAGCGGCCCTCGATTCATATCGCAAGGACCTTTCGGTGGTTCTCTCAGTGACCGTTCTCGATGTAATGATGAACCACGTCGATGGCGGATCCGCGCAGCGCGATATCCGAACCCACTTGGCACCGTCGCACGGAGGTATGCTTGTGGAACTTCGACGACGACACCATGTCCACACGGCGCTGCGTCGCCTCCAGGAACGCCGCGTTCACGATGTCAGGCGGGCCGTACACGCATATGTCGTTGATGTCGAGCAGGCCGATTGGCATGGCGAGCGCCGCGGCGAGCTGCTCGCCGCAGGATCGGATGATGTCCAGCTGCTCCTCGGGCGTCGACGCGCGGCGAATCCGCTCGCGAATCACCGGCGATGTGACCATCGTCTCCAGGCACCCGCGTTTGCCGCACGGACACAACACCCCCGACTCCGGGTCGAGGGAGATATGCCCGATCTCGCCTCCGGCATGGTTCTGCCCGATCACCGTCACATCGTCGATCAGCGTCGCGGCACCGATGCCACGGTCGATCTTGATGAACAGCATGCTCTTGTCGCCATGCCCGAAGAATCGCTCCGCGAGCATGGAGCAGACGACGTCGTTGCTGATGGTGACGGGGAATCCGAAACGACGTTCCAGCATGCCTCTCAGATCAAGGTCCCGCCATCCCAACACCGTCGATTCGCGAATGACACCGTCCTCGACGACACCAGTCGCCGCTATGCCGATGCCGATGATCGTGTCGGCGTCGATGTCGGTGCGCAGCTGGTCGACCAGCTGCACGATCATGTCCGCGTTGATGTCGTTATCCGGTCCGAGCGCCATTTCCATGCGCTGCTGTGGCGTGCCCAGCAGGTCGGTCACGGCTCCCTGCACCAGATGCTCCTGGGACAGGTCGACGCTGATGATGTGCAGACGCGACGTGTCGATGCTCAGCAGCGTGCCGCGCTTGCCCTTGCCGGAGGCGTTGACGTCGAAACCGCTCTCGCAGATCAGCCCTTCGTCGAGCATGCTGTTGGCGACTCCCGATATCGCCACGCGCGAGAGTCCGGTCTGCCGCCCGAGGTCGGCGCGGGATAGTTGCCCGTTCGGGAACAGCAGCCCGAACACCAGGGAACGGTTGTTGCGGCGCACGTCGGCGGGACTTGCCTTCGTCGTCCTGCCGGGCGTGTGCAGGGGGAACGAGATGGTGTTGGCGTACGAGGTCATTGGTTCAGTCGTTTCTTGTCAGAGCGCCCATGATTCGGATCATGCGAGCTGCGGTGTGGTCATGTTCAAATCCACAGTCTTTATATTATAGCAATAGAAAAGGGGATTCAGGAACTATAAACGCCGAAGAATGGCGGTTTGTCATTTATGTAACTATAATTAACAAATAACGGTGCGTATGCGCCAACAGCTGCTGCGTCGCAGTGGCACAGCAGCTTCAGATAGGGGGTCGTTGTGGCGGTGAAGACCGGCGGCAACCTGCGGCACAACAAGGAAAAGAGGGTTCCACATGACTGACATTGATCCGAAACTGGCGGCCATCGTCGATCAGTTCGCCATCGACGGCGACGTCAAGGGCATCACCGCATACGGTGACGGCCACATCAACGTCACCTTCCTGATCAACACGGATCAGCACCGGTACATCCTGCAGAAGATGAACACGGACATCTTCCCGGACACCGTGCACCTGATGCGCAACATCGAACTCGTCACCGCCTACCTGCGCTCCAAGAACCAGGAGACGCTCGACATCGTCCCCACCAAGGACGGCGCGAGCTACATCGAAAACGAGGAGGTGGACGGCGCCTGGAGGATATACAAGTTCATCGAAGGCACCATCTCCTACAACCTCGTCCCCAACGCCGACGTGTTCCGCGAGTCCGGCGCCGCGTTCGGCGAGTTCCAGAACTTTCTGGCCGGCTTCGACGCCTCCCAGCTGACCGAGACCATCGCCCACTTCCACGACACGCCGAGCCGCTTCCGCGACTTCAAGGCTGCGCTGGAAGCCGACAAGATGGGCCGCGCCGAAACCTGCAAGCCGGAGGTCGACTTCTTCCTCGCCCACGAAGACCAGTACTCCCGCATCATGGACGGGCTGGCCGACGGCTCCGTTCCGCTGCGCGTCACCCACAACGACACCAAGCTCAACAACATCCTGATGGACGCGAAGACCGGCAAGGCCCGTGCCATCATCGACCTCGACACCATCATGCCGGGTTCCATGCTGTTCGACTTCGGCGATTCCATCCGCTTCGGCGCGTCCACCGCGCTTGAAGACGAGAAGGATCTCGACAAGGTCCACTTCAGCACCGAACTGTTCCGCGCCTACGCGGAGGGCTTCGTCGGCAAGGTGCGCGACAGCATCACCGACAAGGAGGCCGAGCTGCTCGCATTCGCCGGCAACATGATGACGATGGAATGCGGCATGCGCTTCCTCGCCGACTACCTCGCCGGTGACACGTACTTCGCCACCAAGTACCCCGAGCACAACCTCGTGCGCGCTCGCACCCAGATCAAGCTCGTGCAGGAGATGGAGCAGAAGGCCGACGAGATTCGCGCCATCGTCGACGACGTCATGGAAAGGACCGCCCGCTGATGACCACGGAAGAGAAGAAGGACGACTGCGCCTGCGGCGGACTCGACGCCGTCTACGCGAGCATCGACGCGCTCGTCGACTTCGCGCGCAAGCGGCTTGAACTCGACCCGCGCGATGCCGACTGGACGCGCAACCGCATCTTCGAGCTGTTCTCGCTCGACTCGTACCGTCCCACCGGCGCGACCAGCGACGACACGCTGCCAGACGACCTGCTGACGCGGTTCCGCGCCGCGGCCGTCGCGGCGGGGCTGTTCGACGCCGACGAAGGACCCGTGTACGCGGACATCGTGATGGGCATGCTCTCCGGCACGCCGTCCGCCGTGCAGGACCGGTTCGAGGCAGTGGAACGCGAACATGGCGGCATGGAGGCCATGCGCTGGTTCTACGACTACTGCGTCGCCAACAACTATGTCAAGAAGGGCGTGCTCGACAAGAACCCGCGCTTCGACTCCCACGGCCTGGTCATCACCATCAACCTCGCCAAGCCCGAATTCAAGAACATGAAGAAGGCCGCCGCGGGCAACTCGGTGGCCGGCGGATACCCCGCATGCACGATCTGCCATGAGAACGAGGGCTTCGCGGGGCGCAACAAGCGCACGCTGCGCACCATCCCCGCCACGCTCGGCGACGAACCGTGGTTCTGGCAGTTCTCCCCGTACGGGTACTTCTACCAGCACGGCATCTGCGTGAACGACGAGCACACGCCCATGCACGTGAGCCGCTCCACGTTCGGGCACCTGCTTGACTTCGTCGACCGGTTCCCCGGATACTTCCTCGGGTGCAACGCCGCGCTGCCGCGCATCGGCGGCTCCGTGCTCGCCCACGACCATTACCAGGGCGGCGGCGAACTGCTGCCGATGCACAAGGCGGCCGCCTGGGCGACGATGACGCTGCCGGAATACCCGGACGCGACCATCGAGATCCTCGACTGGCCCGGCACCGCCGTGCGCGTGGTCGCCAAATCGCGCGACACGATCATCGAGGTGTGCGACAAGATCCGCGAAGGCTGGATCAACTACTCCAACCCCGAGCTGGACATCATCTGCGAAGGCGAGGACGGCAAGCGCTCCGCGGTGTCGCCCAGCGCGATCATCACCGAGCGCGGCTACGAAATGAGCCTGATCTTCCGCAACAACTCGGTCAGCGAGGAACTGCCGGAAGGCATCTTCCACGCGCATCCCGAGTTCTGGCCGGTCAAGCAGGAGCCCATCGGCCTGATCGAGGCGCAGGGGCTGTTCATCCTGCCCGGCCGTCTCATCAACCAGCTCGGCCTGATCGAGGACGCCCTCGCCGAGGGCAATCCGCTGCCGGAAGAGGTCGGCGAGTTCACGCTCGAATGGGACGAACTCACCGCGACACTGAACGGCGACCGCGACCGCGACGCCATCCACGCCGCGGTGCAGGACGAACTCGGCAGCGTATGCGAGCGCATCCTGGGCAACACGGCCGTGTTCAAGCACAAGGAACTCACCCGGGACTTCATGGAAGGCCTCGGATTCCATACTCAGCATTAGAATGACTGTTGGAGTCATCCACAGTTGTTTTTCAAGGAGGAACACATGACTACCATTCTGGTAACGGGCGGCGCGGGCTACATCGGTACGCACACCGATGTCGAGCTGCTGAACAAGGGGTACGACGTTGTCTGCGTGGACAACTACAGCAACTCGTCGCCCAAGGCGCTCGATCGCGTCGAGGAGATCACCGGCAAGACCGTCAAGCGCTACGAGGGCGATGTCCGCGATGAGGCGCTGATGGACCGCATCTTCACCGAGAACGACATCGACTGGGTGATTCATTTCGCCTCGCTCAAGTCCGTCGGCGAGTCGGTCGCCAAGCCGATCGAATACTACGACAACAACCTCAACAGCACTATCGTGCTGCTCAAGGCCATGCGCGCCCACGACGTCAAGAAGGTCATCTTCTCGTCGTCCGCCACCGTCTATGGCACGCCCAAGGAGCTGCCGCTGACTGAGGAGAGCCAGATCGGCGGCACCACGAACCCGTACGGCACGACCAAGTTCTTCGAGGAGCAGATCCTGCGCGACGTGCACGTTGCCGACGACTCCTGGACCGTCGTCATCCTGCGCTACTTCAACCCGGTCGGCGCCCACGAGTCCGGCCTGATCGGCGAGGATCCGAAGGGCATCCCGGCAAACCTGACCCCCTACATCGCCAAGGTTGCACTCGGCGAGCTCAAGGAGGTTCAGGTGTTCGGTGACGACTACGACACGCCCGACGGAACCGGCGTGCGCGACTACATCCACGTTGTCGATCTGGCCAAGGGCCACGTCGCCGTCATCGACAAGGTCGAGGGCCCCGGCGTGTTCACCTACAACCTGGGTACCGGTCACGGATACTCGGTACTTGAGGTCATCAAGGCGTACGAGAAGGCTGCCGGCCACGCGATTCCGTTCGCGATCAAGCCGCGTCGCCCCGGCGACATCGCCGCCTGCTACGCCGACTCCTCCAAGGCCGAGCGTGAACTCGGCTGGAAGGCCGAGCTCGGCATCGACGACATGGCTGCGTCGTCGATGAATTGGCAGACCAAGAACCCGAGCGGTTACCGCGACGCCGAGTGACATCGGCCCGTGCGATCGGCCGATCGGCGTGATTTGATCGTCTGGCCGTCTTACGAATGATGCCCGGTGGCTCCTGAGATTCAGGAACCACCGGGCATCATTCGTTTTTTGCCGTTGATATTCGCCGGAACGTTGGCAAGGTCATGGGTCAAGTCGCGTTTGCGTGCTTAAGTGCGCGTCGGAACGACGAGTGCGCGAACATAGGAACGCAAAACCGGTGGTTTGCGTGCTTAAGTGCGCACGGTCGTCGTTCCGGCGCGCACTTAAGCACGCAAAAGGGTACGGACAGGCCCGATATGTGTGGTGTTCGTTCAGTGGATTGCCGTGAAGTGATGCGTGTGTCGGCAAGGCGTACCGAAGGAAGCGGTACGAGGGTACCGCGACTGAGGAACAACGCAGCCGACACTCCATCACTCCTCGGCAACGAGGTCGAGATATGAATCGTTCCACAGATCCTCGTCCCCGTCGGGCATCAGCAGGACGCGTTCGGGGTTCAGGGCCTGGACTGCGCCCTCGTCGTGGGTGACGAGGACGATGGCGCCTTCGTATTTGGCGATGGCCTTGAGGATTTCGTCGCGGGAGGCGGGGTCGAGGTTGTTGGTGGGCTCGTCGAGGAGGAGGACGTTGGCGCGGGAGGTGACGAGCGTGGCGAGGGCGAGACGGGTCTTTTCGCCGCCGGAGAGGACCCGGGCGGGTTTGAAGGCGTCGTCGCCGGAGAAGAGGAAGGAGCCGAGGATGGAACGAGCCTGAGTGTCGTTGAGCTCAGGGGCGACGTGGGTGAGGTTCTCAAGCACGGTGGCGTTGAGATCGAGGGTGTCGTGCTCCTGGGCGAAGTAGCCGATCTTGCAGCCGTGGCCGTATTCGACGACGCCGGTGTCGGGGTCTTCGATGTGGGCGAGCAGGCGCAGGGTGGTGGTTTTTCCGGCGCCGTTGTAGCCGAGGATGACGACGCGGGAGCCTTTGTCGACGGCGAGGTTGACGCCGGCGAAGACGATGTTGGAGCCGTATGCCTTGGAGATGTCCTTGGCCATGATGGGGGTGCGGCCGCAGGGTGCCGGTTCGGGGAAGCGGATGTCGGCGACCTTGTCCTGCTTCTGGGCGTCGGAGGTCTCGGACAGGAGCCGTTCGGCGCGGCGCATCATGTTCTGGGCGGCGACGGCCTTGGTGGCTTTGGCGTGCAGGCGGATGCCCTGCTTCATGAGCCGGTCGGCTTTTTTCTCGGCGACCTCGCGTTCGCGGCGACGACGCTCCTCGTCGACGACGCGCTGGTGGAGGTAGGCTTTCCAGCCGAGGGAGTACATGTCGATCTGGCCGGTCTGCGCGTCGAGATGCCAGACCTTGTTGACGACTTCGTCGAGCAGCTCGGTGGAGTGGGAGATGACGAGGAATCCGCCTTCGTATTTCTTGAGGAATCCGCGCAGCCATTCGATGGAGTCGGCGTCCAAGTGGTTGGTGGGCTCGTCGAGAATGAGGGTGTCGGCATCGGAGAAAAGGATGCGGGCGAGTTCGATGCGGCGGCGTTGGCCACCGGAGAGGGTGCCGAGGGGACGCTGCATGACGTCCTGGGGGAGGCCGAGGCTGTCGGCCATGGCGATGGCCTCGGATTGTGCGGCATAGCCGCCGGCCTTGTCGAAGTCCTGCATGGCTTTGTCGTACCGGTTCATGGCTTTGGTCATGATGTCCGGGTCCGGGTTGGTCATGTCTTTTTCGGCTTTGCGGATGCGGCTGATGATGGAGGCGATGTCGCGTGCACTCATCATGCGGTCGAGCGCGGTCTGCTCCTGGTCGGCGGCATGCGTGTCCTGGGGGAGGTAGCCGAGCTTGCCGGATACGCGCACCTTGCCGCTGGTGGGGAGCATATCGCCGGTGATGACGCGGGTGAGTGTGGTTTTGCCGGCACCGTTGCGACCGACCAGACCGATCTTGTCGCCTTTGGCGACGTGGAAATCGGTGGGATGGAGCAAGGTGCGCGCGCCGATCTGAATCTCAAGTCCCTGCGCCTCAATAGCCATGTGTCCCGCTCGTCTTTCTGTTGTTGTCCGTATTCGTTGAAGTCCAACCGTCCATCATAGCGAACACGTGCCGACTGGCGGTCAGGGTACTGGCTCAGGGGTGTCTCGGGGTTGTCATCCCCGCGGATCATAAGCCGTTTCGTCCCCGTGGTCGATGGCCGGGAAACCTTACGAATCCTAATGTTTATGGTGATGTTGCGATGACGGCAGACCAGTGAAGGAGCGACAGGCATGGAACGGATGATGACGGGAGACGGGCGCGTTCGGACGTTCGCCGAGTGCCGGAACAGAAGGAACCGCAGGACGCTGCTGCGCGTGTCGGTCGTGCTGGGCGTCCTGCTCGCCGCCATACTGGCGCTGCTGTTCTGCCTGGGGCGTTTCGCGGGCCGGGGACCGTTTGCGCCCGGCGCCGCACAGGCGAAATACTCTCCGTCGAGCTGGAGTCTGATTGTCGTCAACCGGTGGAACAGGATTCCCGACGACTATCCGGCACCGAAACTGACCAGGCTCAGCAACGGCGAGAGCGTGGATTCGCGCATCTATCCCGATCTGCAGCGCATGTTCGATGACATGCGTGCCGCGGGGCTTCACCCGGAGGTCACGTCGGCGTACCGTACGGAGGCCGTGCAGCGGCAGCTGCTGGACGAGAAGATATTCCTGTATCAGAACGAGGGCGCGTCGAAGGAGGAGGCGAGAAGACAGGCGTCGCAATGGGTGGCCGAGCCGGGGACCAGCGAGCACGAGCTGGGCCTGGCGGTGGACATCAACGCGAGCGGGGCCACCAGCACCAAGGACAGCGTCAACGAGCACCAGTGGCTTGCAGACAACGCGTGGTGGTACGGATTCATCCTGCGCTATCCGCGAGGGAAGACCGACGTGACCGGCAACGCGTATGAATCATGGCATTACCGGTATGTGGGAGCCGAGGCGGCGAAGGCGATGCATGAGTCCGGCCAGACGCTTGAGGAGTACGTGAAGTAGCTGGACGGGCCGTTGCCGCAGTATCAATCTATGCCGACGCGATGGTGATGGTGGCGCGGAACGATTGCTCGTCCGGCCTGTCCAATTCCAGCGTCGCGCCCATGGCCTCGCATGCGGCGTCGGCGATCGACAGGCCTAGGCCGACGCCGGGCTCGGCGCTGATGCGTGAGTGTTCGCCGCGGTGGAACGGCTGCTTCAGATTCATCAGATCGTCCGGCAGCGTTTCGTCGGTGCTGTTGGTGATGGTCACGATGATGGCGCAGTGCTCCTGCCTCGCGGCGATGTCGAGTGTGCCCGAGCTGATGTTGTGCATGATGGCGTTACGCAGCAGGTTGCCGATGGCCAAGTCCATCAGCGATTTGCTGGCCTGGACCTGCACGTCGCCTGCGACATCGCGCGTGGTGACGAGGATGTTGCGCTTATCGGCCTGCTCCTCCACCTCGGCCAGCTCGTCGTCGATGAAATCGGCGAGCTGCAGGGCGGTGACGTCCTCGGCATCGATGACGCCGCTCTGGATGCGCGAGAGCGTGAGCAGTGCCTGCACGAGGTCGCTGCCGCGACGGTTCGCGGCGAGCGCCCGCCTGATGGCAGGCTCCACGTCGGCCGGGAAACGGCCTTGGGACAGTGGGGCGTCCAGATTGGTCGCGACGGCGGCGATGGGTGTTCGCAGCTCGTGGGAGGCGTTCGACACGAACCGACGCTCCGCTTCCGTGGCGTTCTGCAGTCGGTCGAGCATGCCGTTGATGGATTCGATGAGCTTGCCGATCTCGTCATCGCTGCCGTCGGGGGCGATGCGAGCGTCGAGATCGCCGGGCTTCAACGCCTCCACCTGCTTGCTGATCTTGGCCACGCGTTTGGACAGGCGAGAGCCGACGAGCCAGGACACGATGAGCGAGAGCACGGCGAAAATGATGAACGTGCCGATGGAGATGAACTGCATCATCGTGATGAAGGAGTCGGTCAGGGCGCTCGCCGTCTTGCCGATATGCGTCACCTCGATCTTGGTGACGGTGGACTCCGGGTCGGAGGTCTCGACGGTATCCTCCTGTACCGAGAGCATCGGGGAGCAGACGGCGGTGGCGGAGCTGCCGACGGCGTCCGGCGCATCCTCCAGATCGAGGTCGTAGCTGGTCTGGTTCTTGTCGAAGTACACCGTGATCAGTTCGCCGGTGTCCTTGTCGGTGCACATGACGATGTTGTTCTTCTGCTGCCGTGCCGCCTGTGAGACGATGATGTTCTGCGTGATGATGACGGTGGCCAGCATCGCCAGGGCGGCGATGGATATGGTGGCGATGAGCCGGCCTCGGAACGTCGACGGCCAGGGGAATCGGCGGCGACGGCGTGTATGGCCATTGCCGCCGGCGGTGTCTTTGGCGGCGGCAATGGCCGCGGCCGTGTCGGTGACCGGGGCCGCCTCCGAGGTTGCGTCTGAGTCTGTTGCGGCGTCTGCTGCGTGTGATGCGGTCATGACAGACGGTACCCCTTTCCTCTGGTGGAGGTGATGCCGTTGCCCTCGCCGAGTTTGCGTCGCAGCGAGTATACGGTGGTTTTGATGGCGTCCGTGAGGTCGGTGGCTGATGCGCCCGCCCACACGGTGTCGAACAGTTCCTCGGCGTTGACGTAGCTGCCGTCCGCCTTCATGATCTCCAGCAGCACGCCGTATTCCTTCGGCGACAGGTTGACGGGCTTGCCGTCACGGGTCACGGTGTGACGGACCGTGTCGAGGACGATGCCGTTGTGTGAGAATTCGGTGCCGGAGAAGTCGCCCTTACCGGTACGGCGTTGCAGCGCCCGTATGCGCGCGAGTAGCTCGGGATAGGCGAACGGCTTGATCAGGTAGTCGTCGGCGCCGAGTTCGAGACCGTTGATGCGGTCCCTGACCTGCGCTGCCGCGGTGAGCATCAGCACGGACACGGGGATGTCGTTCGAGGCGATCGTCTCCATCACCGCGTCGCCGGACATGATCGGCAGGTCGCGGTCGAGCAGCACGATGTCGATGGATTGCTCGGCGAGCATGCGCACCGCTTCCAGCCCGTTGTATGCGACGCGGGTCGCATACCCCTCGAACCGCAGCGCGTCGTCCAGCGCGGCGGCGAGGTCACGGTCATCTTCGACGATCAGTATGCGCATGGGAACCTCCTCGGATACGTAGGTTGCGTGAGAGCCAATCCGTTTCCATTATTGTCGCGGTTTTCAGAGCTGAGTGAGCATCCGGCGGCTGGTCATGGAACACTCAAACGTTATTAAGAGGATACGATGAAAGTTGTATAGGAACCATGGTCGGCATGCAATGAATGGTATCGTATTCCGCCATCGGAGTATGAAGGTGGGCACGGTCGCCCATCCGGCTTGTTCAACGGATCTCTTACTGGAAAGAAAACGCTTATGAGTGGTAAACGGTTGATGGGGGAGCTGACATGCGGCGTTGTGCTATGTGAGGGAATGTCGCGCCAAGGGATTCACCTTGGTCAAGGATCCCGCCCGTACCGGAAGGAGCGACAAGCCTGGCAAAGGCTCTGTCATCGTCGGCGACGAATGGGCGTTCTCGCAATACTCGGACTAGGAGGAGATGATACGCCGGATTAGTGCGATCTACGTGCGCACGAAATCAGGCAACGACGAAAGGATTCGCCGTATCCTCGCCCACGCGGCGAACATCGGCGGCTCCGGCGTGTAACGTCACCGCGTCGGCTGACCTGTCACAGGCGAGAAACACCGAGGACGACTCGCTAACGACGCTGGGCCTGATGATCGGCGTGATAGCGCTGATCGTGGGTGGCATGAGCATCGCCAACATGATGATCGTCACGGTCATGGAACGACGAGACGAAATCGGCTTGCGACGGGCACTGGGCGCTGCGCAGCGAATAGATGACGGCGCGTGCCGGATTCGTGCGTCGCCTTGCAGCGAATATTGTGGCATCGCACAACGAATACCCGTCAAATATGTGGAGTATTTCGTCAGCCGGACATGAAATGGCGGTATATTGAAACCATCATATTGGACTGACACAGAAAGAAGTTAGCCATGACATATCCGCAGCAGCCCGGCCCGCAGCAGCCGCAAGCCCCGCAGCAGCCCGCATATCAGGCGCCTTATGGTGCTCCTCAGGCTCCTCAGGCTCCTCAGGCTCCGCAGCAGCCCGCCGGATACCAGTATCCGCAGGGGTATCCCCAGCAGCCCGGCTACCCGCAGCAGCCCGGCTACGCTCCCCAGCCGCAGGGGCCGAGCTTCCTCGACACGATGAACGTGCGCGCGGTCACCAAGATCTCCGCCATTCTCATGGTCGTGTTCATCGGCATCGAGACGTTCCTGTCGTTCCTCAGACTTGTCGATGCCGGCAACAACATGAGCGGATTCGGCTACAAGCTCCTCTTCGGCTCGACTCCGTGGCTCATGCTCACCGCAATCCTGGCGGTGTGGGTCATCGGTCTCAACGTCGTGCAGCACGGACCGCAGTGGTTCAAGATGGCCGCGTTCGTCGCCATGGTCGTGGCCGCCGGCCTGAAGGTGCTCGCGTGGCTCATCTACCTGTTCTCCGGCAATTCCGGATATTACGGCTACGGTTACTCGGACGGTGCCGCCACCGCGATTGCGTGGATTGGCTTCTTCGCGCTGCTCGGCCTGCTTGCTCAGGTGATTGTTCTGCTCGTCGGCTGGCTGCAGCAGCGGGTGTGAGGGCGTGTGCATGATCGTGTGACGGTCGCGGAACGGCCGTGATGCGGTTTCGCCGTGCAAAGCCGGATGGTCTGATGGCCGTCCGGCTTTTGCGTATTCGGGGGCGTCGCGGATCGGACGGTGTATAGTCCATGTGTTTGAATATGGGACACGCCATCGAACTGATGTTCGACATTTGTCTTGAAGTCGGGTATTGTTGAGCATGATCTACCGTTGATGATGGGATGTGCGAGGAAAGGCGGGGTTGTGACTGGACGCAAGACGTCGAAATCGGGCGGCGGGGACGTCGTGATCGAACGTGTGATGAGCAGCGACACATTCCTGTCGCGCGAGATCCGCAAGGCGCCGATGCGCAAGACCGACTCCTCATTGGTGGCGGACATCTCACATATCCCGAACGATCTGAAGATCACCATCCAGGGTGCGCGTGAACACAATCTGAAGAACGTGGATCTCGCCGTGCCGCGCAACAGGATGGTCGTGTTCACCGGACTGTCCGGCTCCGGCAAGTCATCGCTCGCGTTCGATACGCTGTTCGCGGAGGGGCAGCGCCGGTATGTGGAGTCGTTGTCCGCGTATGCGCGTCAGTTCCTCGGGCAAATGGACAAGCCGGATGTGGATTTCATCGAGGGATTGAGCCCTGCGGTGTCGATCGACCAGAAGACCACAAACCGCAATCCGCGTTCGACCGTGGGCACGATCACCGAGATTTATGACTATCTGCGACTGCTGTTCGCCCGCACAGGCGTACCGCATTGCCCCGAATGCGGCGAGCTGGTCAGCGCGCAGACCCCTCAGCAGATGGTGGACACGCTGCTGAAGAACCCGGAACGCACGAGATTCCAGATTCTCGCGCCCGTTGTACGCGGCCGCAAGGGGGAGTTCGCCGATCTTCTGGAGCTGCTGCGCGGCGACGGCTATGCCCGCGCGCTGATCGACGGTGAGGAGCGCCAGCTGTCCGACGACATCAAGCTCACCAAGCAGAAAAAGCACACCATCGAGGTCGTGGTGGATCGTCTGATGATCCGCGACGGCATCCGACAGCGGCTTACTGATTCGATCGAGACCGCGCTGCGGCTGTCCAAGGGTGTCATCGTCGCCGATTTCGTGGACTTGGACGAGAAGGACCCGAATCGGCGTCAGCCGTTCTCGGAGCACAGGGCCTGTCCGAACGGGCATCAGCTGCAGTTGGACGAGATCGAGCCCCGCACGTTCTCGTTCAATGCGCCATACGGGGCCTGCCCTGTGTGCGATGGCATCGGCTACAAGCTGGAGATCGACCCCGATCTGGTCATCGCCGATGATTCCAAGTCGCTGTCCGACGGCGTGATCGAGCCGTGGGGAGGCGGCAAGACCACGACCGAATACTACGGGCATGTGCTGCAGGGCCTGGCCGACGAACTCGGGTTCTCCATGGACACCCCATGGCGTGATTTGCCTGAGGACGTGCGGCATTCGATCCTGTACGGGCATGATTTCAAGGTCAACGTCTCATATCGCAACCGGTGGGGGCGGCTGCGCGAGTATTCGACCGGATTCGAGGGTGTCGTGCGCACGCTGATGCGCCGGTATCACGAGACCGACTCGGACCAGATGAAGCAGTACTACGAGTCGTACATGCGCGAGGTTCCCTGCCAGGCGTGCAATGGCAGGAGGCTGCGCCCCGAAGTGTTGGCGGTCACCGTAGACGGCGAATCCATCGCCGATGTATGCGACATGCCCGTCGAACGCGGGCTAGCGTGGATCAATGGGCTGAAACTGGAGGGAGCGGCGGCGACGATCGCCGGCGAAGTGGTCAAGGAGATCCGGGCCCGGCTGGGATTCCTCAACGATGTCGGCCTGAACTACCTGACGCTGTCGCGCGCGGCCAAGACGCTGTCCGGCGGCGAGGCCCAGCGCATCAGGCTTGCCACGCAGATCGGCTCCGGACTGGTCGGCGTCATGTACGTGCTCGACGAGCCATCGATCGGACTGCACCAGCGTGACAACGCGCGTCTCATCGAGACGCTGCACCATCTGCGCGACCTCGGCAACACGCTGATTGTCGTCGAACACGACCAGGAAACCATCGAGAGGGCGGATTGGGTGGTCGACATCGGACCCGGTGCCGGCGAGCACGGCGGCGAGGTGATTTACTCCGGTCCGGCGAAGCGCCTCATCGAGGCGCCCCGGTCCGTCACCGGCGATTACATCGCCGGCCGACGGAGCATCGAAGTGCCGGCCGTGCGGCGCAAGCCGCATGCCACGAAGCGCCTTCGCGTGGTGGGGGCAAGGGAGAACAATCTGAAGAACATCACCGTCGATTTCCCCCTTGGCGTGATGACTGTGGTCACCGGCGTCTCCGGCTCCGGCAAATCGACCCTGGTGAACACGATCCTCTACCCGGTGCTCGCCGACAAGCTCAACGGCGCGCGCATCGTGCCGGGCAAGCACACGCGCGTCGAGGGCCTTGACCAGTGCGACAAGGTCATCCACGTCGACCAGAATCCGATCGGGCGCACTCCGCGCTCGAACCCGGCCACATACACCGGCGTGTGGGACAAGATCCGCACGCTGTTCGCTAAGACGCCGGAGGCGCAGGTGCGCGGTTACGGCCCGGGGCGGTTCTCGTTCAACGTCAAGGGCGGCCGCTGCGAGGCGTGCCACGGCGACGGCACGCTCAAGATCGAGATGAACTTCCTGCCCGACGTGTACGTCGAATGCGAGGAATGCCACGGCAAGCGGTACAACCGCGAAACCCTGGAGGTCAAATACAACGGCAAGACCGTCGCCGACGTGCTTGATATGCCGATCGAGGAGGCCGCCACGTTCTTCAAGGCGTACCCGTCGATCTCCCGCTACCTCGACACGCTCGTGCAGGTCGGACTGGGGTATATTCGCCTCGGGCAGCCCGCGCCCACGCTGTCCGGCGGAGAGTCGCAGCGCGTCAAGCTCGCCACCGAGCTGCAGCGCAGGTCCACCGGCAAGACAGTGTATATCCTCGACGAACCGACCACGGGCCTGCACTTCGAGGACGTGCGCAAACTGCTGCTCGTGCTGCAGGGACTGGTAGACAAAGGCAATACCGTGATCGTCATCGAGCACAATCTCGACGTGGTCAAGTCCGCCGACTGGATCATCGATTTGGGCCCGGAAGGAGGCGACGGCGGCGGCACGATTGTCACGCAGGGCACACCCGAACAGGTGGCGCAATGCGAAGCGTCCTGGACGGGCAAGTTCCTCAAGGACATGCTGTGACGAACGATATCGAGCGGCATTCACCCGAAGTGTGGAGAAAAGCGGCCGATTCGCTGCGCGGGGAGGCGGACGCTTCGGATGCGGTCGCCAAAGTGAACAGGAACGGGGCTCCGCTGCTGGGGGACACGCGCGACCTGTTCCGGCCGAAGACCGGAGATATCCCCGCCCAGCCCGGAGTCTACAAATGGCGGGACGGCGAAGGACGCGTGATCTACGTCGGCAAGGCGAAAAGCCTGCGCAACCGGTTGGCCAACTACTTCCAGCCGCTGTATCTGCTGCATCCGCGCACGCAGACGATGGTGCTCACCGCACGTAGCCTCGAATGGACGGTCGTCGGCACCGAACTGGAGGCGCTCACTCTCGAATACACGTGGATCAAGGAGTTCGATCCCCGTTTCAACGTGCAGTTCCGCGACGACAAGACCTACCCGTATCTGGCGATATCGTCGGGGGAGGCCGTGCCCCGCGTATGGGTCACCCGCAGCCGCAAGAGAAGGGACGCCCGCTACTTCGGCCCCTACGCGAAGGTGTGGGAGCTGAGACAATCGTTGGACAAACTGCTGCGCACATTCCCGGTGCGTACCTGCACGACCAACGTGTTCCACAAGGCCGAACTCACCGGGCGACCATGCCTGCTCGCGTCGATTGGCAAATGCTCGGCGCCATGCATCGGGAGAATCGCGCCCAAGGAGCACCGGCGCATGTGCGAGCAGCTGGTCGGCGTGATGACCGGTCGGCTCGGCAAGAGCTACATCGCCCAGCTGACGCGGGACATGAAGGACGCCAGCGCCGAACTCGAATTCGAGAAGGCCGCGCGGCTGCGCGACGAAATCCAGATGCTGCAGACCGTCATGCAGCAGAACGCGGTCGTGTTCGATCAGGACGTGGACGCCGACGTGTTCGGCATGGCATCCGACGAGCTTGAGGCGTCCGTGCACGCCTTCATCGTGCGTGACGGCTCGATTCGCGGAGAACGCAACTGGAGCGTCGAACGCGTCGAGGACGTATCCGACGGCGAACTCATCGACGACCTGATCATGCAGGTGTATTCAGACGTGGCCGCCGACAACGGATTGAACGTCGATCCTCATGATGGAACGGATCCTTCCATGGCCTCGCTCTCCGGGAACGGGGGCGTGTCGACGGCCGAAGGGGGAGCCTCCATCGTGGAGAGACGCGACGCCATCGGCAGCACGCAGACGGTGACGGCCAAGAGCAGCGTCGAGCGCGCGCAGGCGACACGCACGAGACGCGAACGGCAGGAACAGACCGGTCGCGCGGACCTGCTGGCGCCAATCGCCCCAGTGCCGCGCGAGGTCATCGTGCCGGTCGAGCCGGCACGCCGTGCAGAACTCGAATCATGGTTGAGCGGGCTGCGTGGCGCCGTGGTCGCCATCCGCGTGGCAAGCCGCGGCGAGAAGAAGGCGCTGATGAACCGGGCGAACGAGAACGCCGGACAGGCGCTGCAACGCAGCAAGATGAGCCGCATCAGCGACATGGGCACGCGCACCGCGGCCATGAACGACGTCGCGAAGGCACTCGGGCTCGCTCAGGCACCGCTGCGCATAGAATGCTACGACATTTCGAACACCGTGGGCGGGGCGTTCCAGGTCGCCTCGATGGTCGTGTTCGAGGACGCTATCGCCAAGAAATCCGAATACCGCAGATTCGCCATTCGCGGTGATGACGGCAAGGGTGCGCTCGACGATCTGAGCGCCCTTTACGAGACGCTGACGCGACGGTTCAGACACGGCAACATCGCCGGCGACTCCGGCGACTGCATGGACAACGAGCGCCGTGCCGAATCGTCCGATACATCCGCATCCACGACGACGGCATCGTCTCCTGACGGCATACGGGACGCGGGAGTCGTCCAGCAGAACACGAACCGGCATCATTTCGCCTACATCCCGAATCTGGTCGTCGTCGACGGCGGCCATCCGCAGGTCATGGCCGCGGCGAAGGCTCTGGCCGATTGCGGCGTGAACGATGTGGCCGTCTGCGGTCTGGCGAAGCGACTCGAAGAGGTCTGGGTGCCGGACGACGAATACCCGATCATCCTCAAACGCCAGTCCGAAGGCATGTACCTGCTGCAGCGGGTGCGTGACGAGTCGCACCGCTTCGCCATCACCTATCATCGTCAGACGCGACGCAAAGGCGCGTTGCGCTCCGCGCTGGATGGCATTCCCGGCGTGGGTGAGACCTACCAGAAGCGCCTGCTGAGCCACTTCGGTTCAGTGCGTGCGATGCGTGACGCCAGCGTCGAGGAACTCGAAGCGGTCAAGGGCATAGGCCATGCCAAAGCCGAAGCCATCCACACCGCCCTTCACACCGAATAACCGCACACCTCGTTCGCCCCCGCTGGCGGTCTATGAACCCCGCCCCGTCAGCGGGGTGCCATGGACTCCGTCCCCGCTGGGGCGTGAAGTCCATATCCCGCCAGCGGAATTCATTGGTCTATGACGATTTTGTTAAGAACATTTACGGTACGATGGTGGCAGTGAATGATATAGGCAGTGAGCAAGGAGGGGTATGACCGTGATTGCACATCGTTGCGCCGTGCTCGGCAAGCCGATAGCCCATTCGTTGTCGCCGGTGCTGCACAATGCCGCATACAAGGCGCTCGGGCTGGATGACTGGGCGTACGAGCGGCACGAGGTCGGCGAAAGCGATCTCGACGGATTTCTCAAAGGGCTTGATCCGACCTGGCGCGGTCTGAGCCTGACCATGCCGCTCAAGAAAACCATTCAGCCCTATGGCACTCCGTCCAATATGTGGGCGCAGCGTCTCAAAGTCGCCAATACCGCGATTTTCGACTGGCCCGCCGAACCTGGCATCACCCCCGGTGCCACCCCTGACGGCGCCTCCGCAACGGGCTCGCTGCCGGCGATCCGCCTCTACAACACCGACGTCATGGGCATCGTGCTCGCCTTCGACCATGAGCTCAAGGCCCTCGGGGAGCCTGACCGTTGGAAGAGCGCAACCTCCGCCGCCGTCATCGGCAACGGCAACACCGCGGCCTCGGCCGTCGCCGCATGCACGGTCATGCTGAAGAACGGGCAGACGAACAAACGCATCACTGTGGCGGCGCGCCACCCGGGCAAGAACCGGCAGCTGCCAGACATCATCGGCGAGGGCGACGCCATCGCATACGAGGAGAAGACGATCGACGCGTCGGCCGACACCCTGCGGGACGCGGACATCGTCATCAGCACGATTCCCGGCCACGCCGCCGACGCGGTCGCCGAAGCCATCGGGAACGACGACTCCTTCCGACCGCGTGGCATCCTGCTCGACGTGGTCTACGACCCCCGCCCCAGCGCATTGATCCGCGCATGGAGGGCCAAGGGAGGGCTGGCGATCGGCGGCGAGGAGATGCTGCTGTGGCAGGCCATCCTGCAGGTCATCCTCATGACCGGCGCGGACACGGCCGACAGCTCCCTGACGGATGTGCTGGAACCCGCGATGCGACATGCCCTTGAGGAGGCACTGTAATGAACGATCACGCAACCATGAGCCCGGCCGGCGCGCCTGTGCCGCCGGCGGGCGGGAACAGGCCGGAGCCCGCGGACGACTTCGAGGTCCTGCTCATCACGGGCATGTCCGGCGCCGGTCGCTCCCATGCCGCCGACTGCGTGGAGGACATGGGATGGTACGTCGTCGACAATCTGCCACCGAAACTACTGGTCCCGCTGGTCGACATGATGACCAATGCCGGCAAGGACGGCGTGCACAAGCTCGCGGCCGTCATCGACGTGCGTTCGCGCGAGTATTTCGACGACCTGTCAGCCGTGCTCAGCCATCTCGACGACCTGGGGGTGCGCGCCCGCATCCTGTTCCTTGACGCCAGCGACGAAGTGCTCATCAAGCGGTACGAGTCGGTGCGCAGGCCCCATCCCCTGCAGCGTGGAAACCGTCTGATCGACGGCATCCTTGAGGAGCGCAGCCTGCTGGCCAACCTCAAGGAACGGGCCGACATGGTCATCGACACATCCTCGCTGAGCATCCACCAGCTGTCGACCAAACTATACGAGGCGATGCTCGGCTCCGGCCCGTCCACGGTGGCCGTGCACATCTTCAGCTTCGGATTCAAATACGGGCTGCCGATGGACGCCGATTTCGTGGCGGACGTGCGGTTCCTGCCGAACCCATTCTGGGTGCCGACGCTACGAGAGCTCAACGGGCAAGACAAGCCCGTCAGCGATTACGTGCTGTCAAGTCCGGGCGCGGGCGATTTCCTGGACGCATACGAGCGGGCCATCCTCGTGGCGTTGGAAGGCTACGCTCACGAGGACAAGCATTTCGTGACCATCGCCATCGGATGCACGGGCGGGCAGCATCGTTCCGTCGTCATGAGCGAGGAACTTGCGAGGCGGCTGCGCGCGCACGGCATATCCGTCACCGTATCGGCCCGCGAGCTGCACCGGGCGCGCGCATAGCGAGACCGTGCAGCCACTATGCAAACATTTCGTTTCCATAATCCGGCAGCATCGCGTATTCTTGTCCAAGTGATTAGGTATCACAGTAAGCCGGTGGCAGTGCAGGGAGCAGAACCCAGCAGGCCGGGGAAACATTGAGAAGAAACAGGACATAGGAGGTTGGCTCTTGGCTCTTCTGGATGATGTCAAAAGCGAGCTGGCCGCAATCGATAACGAATTGCCTGCGGCGAAAAAGGCGCAGGCGACCGCTATGATTCGTTTCGGCGGCGGGCTGCGGCTGGTACAGCGCCAGATCATCGTTCAAGCGCAGTTTGACTCGCTCAAGGCCGCCCAGTGGCTTCAGGACACCATCAGGGATCTGTATGGGCATGAGGCGGTCATGACCCAGGTTTCTCGCTCGACGCCCAACGGCGCCACGGTGCAGCGATACATGATCCACGTGGAGCGCGGCGGTGCGGCGTTGGCATTGCAGACCGGCCTCCTTGATCGGCGCAAGCGTCTGGTGCGTGGACTTCCCGCGGATATCATCAGCGGCAACATCGCTCAGGTGAAGGCCGCATGGCGTGGAGCCTTCCTGGCTCATGGCGCTCTTTCCGACCCGGGCAAAGCCGGCTTCCTTGAAATCATCTGCCCGTCGAACGAGGCCGCCCTCGCGCTTTCGGGCGCCGCACGCAGGCTCGGCATCACGGCGAAGCCCCGACAGCTGCGCAGTTCGGAGCGTATCACGCTCAAGGACCCCGACGCCATCGAGCGCATGCTCATCCTCATGGGCGCCCCGCACTCCGCAAGGGAGTGGACAGGCAAGCGCACCGACGGCGAGGCACGGGGCAAGGCGAACCGTCTGGCGAACTTCGACGACGCCAACATGCGCCGCAGCGCGAAGGCCGCTGCCGAAGCCAGCGAGAAAGTGCGCCGCGCATTCGAGATTCTCGGCGACGACATCCCCGAAAACCTTCGTGCCGCGGGCCAGCTGCGCCTTGAGCACGGGGATGCGAGCCTTGAGGAACTCGGACGTCTCGCCGACCCGCCCATCACCAAGGATGCCATCGCAGGCCGCATCCGCCGTCTGCTGCAGCTCGCCGACAAGACCGCGAAGACCCGCGACCGGGAACAGTCCGGCGCGTCCGTCGGACGCTGACGGCGTCCCTCTGCTCCTGAGAAGCGCCGGAATCAAATCCCGTCATGCACCGCGTCCATGTTCGCTATGGACGCGGTGTTTTGTTCCGTGCCGCTTGTAATATTCGAATTGGCTAAAACCGGCCATTCCTCGCATATGCGGATAGGAAAGGATACACATGAAGACACTCAAGGATCTCGGAGATCTCAAGGGCAAGCGCGTTCTGATGCGCGCCGATTTCAACGTCCCGCTGGACGGCACCACGATTACCGATGATGGCCGTATCAAGGCCGCGCTGCCGACTATCACGGCGCTTCGCGAAGAAGGCGCCAAGGTCATCCTGATGGCCCACCTCGGCCGTCCGAAGGGCAAGGTCGTCCCTGAGCTGTCTCTGGCCCCGGTCGCCAAGCGTCTGGGCGAGCTGCTCGGCGTCGAGGTCCCGCTGGCCAAGGACACCTACGGCGAGGATGCCCAGGCCAAGGTCGCCGCGATGAACGACGGCGACGTGGTGCTGCTGGAGAACGTTCGCTTCAACCCGGAGGAGACCAGCAAGGATCCCGCCGTGCGCGCCCCGTACGCCAAGAAGATCGCCGCCCTCGGCGAGGTCTTCGTCTCCGACGGCTTCGGCGTGGTCCATCGCGCCCAGGGCTCCGACTACGATGTGGCCGCCGATCTGCCGGCCGCCGCGGGCAAGCTGGTCGAGAAGGAAGTCAAGGCCCTGTCCAAGGCCACCGAGAACCCGGAGCGCCCGTTCACCGTTGTGCTCGGCGGCTCCAAGGTCTCCGACAAGCTCGGCGTGATCGAGAACCTGCTCGACAAGGCCAACCGCCTGGTCATCGGCGGCGGCATGGTGTTCACCTTCCTCAAGGCCAAGGGCTACGAGGTCGGCACCTCCCTGCTCGAAGAGGACCAGCTCGACAAGGTCAAGGGCTACATCGCTACCGCCGAGAAGAACGGCGTCGAGCTCGTGCTGCCGACCGACGTGGTCGTCAACGCCGGCTTCCCGGCCGGTGACACCCCGGTCGCCCCGGAGGTCGTTGCCGCCGATGCCATCCCGGCCGACAAGATGGGCCTGGACATCGGCCCGGATTCCCAGAAGCTCTTCCACGACAAGATCGTCGACTCCAAGACCGTCGTGTGGAACGGCCCGATGGGCGTGTTCGAGGTTCCCGAGTTCGCCGCCGGCACCAAGGCCGTGGCGCAGGGCCTCGTCGACGCGACCGCGGCCGGCGCATTCACCATCGTCGGTGGTGGCGACTCCGCCTCCGCCGTGCGCAACCTCGGCTTCCCGGAGGACGGCTTCTCGCACATCTCCACCGGTGGCGGTGCCTCCCTTGAGTTCCTTGAGGGCAAGGAGCTGCCGGGGCTGAAGGTCCTCGACTGATCTTCACCCGCAATTCGGCTCCCCGGGCGCTTGACGCCGGGGAGCCGCTCCATACGGAAAGGACATCAATGGCGTCACGCATCCCGCTGCTCGCGGGCAATTGGAAGATGAACCTCGACCATCTTGAGGCCACGTATTTCGTGCAGAAACTCGTATGGCTGCTTCGTGACGCACGCTTCGACTACTCCCGCTGCGAAATAGCCCTGATGCCGTCGTTCACGTCGCTGCGCAGCGTCCAGGTGCTGGTCGAAGCCGACAAGCTCAAGATCCGCTACGGTGCACAGGCCGTGTCGGTGACCACACAGGGTGCGTTCACCGGCGATGTCTCCGCTGACATGATCGCGCACCTCGGCTGCTCGTACGTCATCGTCGGGCATTCCGAACGCCGCAAGTACCATCCCGAAGACGACGTCAACATCGTCGATCAGGTGCGTGCCGTATTGGCGGCCGGCATGCAGCCGATACTGTGCGTCGGAGAAAGCTTCGAGGAACGCCGCCAGGGCATCGAGCTCGACTTCGCCGTCGGACAGGTGCATGACGTGACCCGTGACCTTTCCGACAAGGAGGCCGCGAAGCTCATCATCGCGTACGAGCCGGTCTGGGCGATCGGCACCGGCATGGTCGCCACTCCGGACACCGCCCAGCAGGCCGCCAAAGCCATCCGCGACGACCTCGGCGAGATGTTCGGCCCCGCCGTCGCCGATACTGTGCGCATCCTATACGGCGGATCGGTGTCGTCCAAGAACGCGACGCATCTGATCGGCGAGCCGGATGTCGACGGATTCCTGATCGGCGGCGCGTCGCTCGACCCCGACGAATTGGCGAAGATCGCCCGGTTGACACTCAAGGCGACACGTCGATAGGGAAACATGCGCATATCCGCACGTTTTTCAATGCCCTGCGCTATGCTATGACACAGTACGTTTAATGGAGGTTTCCCCGTGCATATTCTGAAGATCGTTCTTGAGATCATCGTCGTCATCGCGTCCATCTTGCTGACGCTGCTCATCCTCATGCACAAGGGCAAGGGCGGCGGTCTGTCCGATATGTTCGGCGGTGGCCTGACCCAGAACGCCGGCACGTCTGGTGTCGCGGAAAAGAACCTGAACCGCTGGACCATCTTCATCGCACTGGTCTGGGTCGCCATCATCATCGCCCTCGGTCTGATGACAAAATTCAACTTGGTGTGAGCGCGATTCGCTGAAGCACTGTATGCAGCACGTTGAGCCATGGTCACTTGATCATGGCTCGTTTCATTGGGCAACGTTTATCGGATATCGTTTGAGGAGCATCTGACATGGTCACCATGAACAGGAACAAAGTCGTCATCGTCGGCACCGGGCAGGTCGGATCCACCGCGGCGTTCGCCATCGTCACCCATGGTCTGTGCAACGAGCTCGTACTCATCGATCATTCCGCCGGCAAGGCGCTCGGCGAAAGCCATGATCTCGATGACGGCAGCGAATTCCAGGACCGGCATGTCAAGGTGCGCAACGGTGACTACGGTGACTGCAAGGACGCCGACATCGTCGTCATCACCGTCGGACGCAAGCCACCGGCCAACTCAACCCGACTCGACGAACTCGGCTTCACCATCGGACTCGTCGGCGACGTGGTCGACCGGGTCATGGCATCCGGGTTCAACGGCGTCATCGTCATGGTCTCCAACCCGGTCGATGTCATGGCATGGTACGCGTGGAAACGCTCCGGCCTGCCGCGCACCCAGGTGCTGGGCACGGGAACCGCGCTGGACACCTCGCGTCTCAAGACCATCATCGGTGAGGAGACCGGGCTGGACCCGCGCAACGTCGGCGGTTTCGTGATGGGCGAGCACGGCGATTCGCAGTTCACCGCATGGTCGACCGTCTCGCTCGGCGGCAAGCCGTTCACGCGATTCCTGAGCGACAACGCCGACCGATTCTCATCCGTCTCCACGCATGAGATCGAAGAGAAGACCCGTACGCGAGGCAACGAGATTGTCGCGGCGAAGGGCGGCACGAACTTCGGCATCGCCTCGACGGTGGCCGGCATCGTGCAGACCATCCTTTGGGACGAACGCCGCATCGTGCCGGTATCGACCCTGCTCGACGGCGAATACGGCGAACGCGACGTGTTCCTCGGCGTGCCGACCGAGCTGCGTGCCAACGGCGCCAACGAGATTGTCGAGCTGGAACTTGCCGACGACGAGCTCGCCAAGCTGCATCATTCCGCGGAGCTGGTCCGCTCCTACTGCGAAGGGCTGCTGTAGCCGCAGACCGGCACGATTCTTTTTTCCCCCTGACAGGCTTTACGGAGAAACGCCATGACCAACCCTGAACAGCGACTCATCGTCACCGACCTCGACGGCACGCTGCTGCATGACGCCCCCACCTTCGAGGAACGGTTTATCACGCAGCGCAGCATTGACACAGTCAAACGCATGCACGATGCCGGTTACCGGTTCGCGGTGGCGACCGCCCGGCCGGTGAGCACCGGCTTCGAGTACGCGGGTAAGTTGCCGGTCGACGCGTACATTTATCTCAACGGTGCCCTGATTGATTTCGCGCCCGAACGTTCCGATTACGATCTGCTCACCTCGGGGCGGCTCCCCTCCGACGGGCATCTGCTGAAGGTCGGCTTCTCCTCCGCACGGGCCTGCGAGGTGTGCCGGTATCTGCTCGACGAGATACCCGGCCTCAGCCTCGGCGTCGTCATGGATGACGTGCGCTACACGAACTTCGACGTGAGCGTGTACTGGAAGACACAGACTTGGCAATTCACCGATTTCACCGACGTCCCCGACGGTATCGCCGACAAGATCATTATCTTCCCCAAGTCGGAGCAATGGGCACATCTGAAGACGCTGGTTCCGCCCGATTTCGACGTGGCGATCTCCGAAGGCTCGATGTGGATGCTGATGAATCCGCTGGCGAACAAGCGGCAGGCGTTGAAGACGCTGTGCGAACGCATGGACGTGCGGCTCGACGGTACCGTCAGTTTCGGCGATGACCTTATCGACATCGGCATGATGACGACATCGGAAACGGGCGTGGCGGTCGCCAACGCGAACCCCGAGGTCATCAAGATCGCCGACGAGATCTGCCCGCCCAACAACGATGACGGCGTCGCGCAATGGATCGAACGGCATCTGCTGGCATGACGGCGGACAGCTCCGGGCTCGGCACGAAACCGGTCGCGCGGCTCGCCCTGACGATGTCGGTTCCGACCATCGTCGCGCAGGCGGCGAACGCCTCATACACCATCATCGACCGACTGTTCATCGGGCATATCCCCGAGGTCGGCGACGCCGCGATGACCGGCGTCGGCATCTGCTTCCCGATCCTGCTGGCCGTCACCGCGTTCGCGTCGTTGATCGGCGCGGGCGGCGCGCCGAGGGCGTCCATCGAACTGGGTCGCGGCAATTTCAAGAAGGCCGAACGCATCCTGGGCACCAGCGCGGCGTTCCTCGTGGCCATCGCCCTGACGCTCACCGTCATCCTGCAGGCGACGAAGGAGCCGGTGCTGCGCGCTTTCGGAGCCAGCGACGCCAACATCGGATATGCGGTCGACTTCATCACCATCTACCTGGTCGGCACGGTGTTCGTGCAGCTCACGCTCGGACTCAACAACTTCATCTCCGCGCAGGGCAAGACCACCATCGCGATGACCTCGGTGCTGATCGGCACCGGTACCAGCATCATCCTCGACCCGGTGTTCATCTTCGTGCTCGGCTGGGGCGTAAAGGGCGCGGCCGTCGCGAACGTGATCGCCCAGTTGATCTCATCGGTGTGGATCATCCTGTTCCTCGCCTCCGGGCGCAGCGCCATCCGGTTGAGGCCGCCCAACATCCGCTTCAATCGAGTCATCGTGCCGATCCTGACCCTCGGGTTAGCGCCGTTCATCATGCAGATCACCGAATGCCTCATCAACGTGGTGTTCAACGTCGGGCTGCAACGATACGGCGGTGACGACTATGTCACGTCGATGACCATCATCACCTCGCTCATGCAGGTGGTCAGTGTGCTGACCAACGGTTTCCAGCAGGGCATCCAGCCGATCATCGGGTTCAACTTCGGTGCCCGGCGCATGGATCGCGTGCGGCAGGCCATCCGCGTGGCATTCATCGCGCAGATCACTTCGGCCACGGTGCTGGTGTCGATTCTTGCCGCATTCCCAAGCGTGTTCGCCGCATGGTTCACGTCGTCGCCGGAAGTCATCGGCATCGTGACCCGCATGATGCCGGTCTTCGTCGCCGGATGGGGCGTGTTCGGCATCCAGATGGGCGCGCAGTGCGCCCTTGTCGGCATGGGGCAGGCCAAGCAGTCCGTGTTCCTGGCGATCTTCCGCAAGATCATCATGCTGGTGCCGCTCGCCCTGACACTGCCTCACTGGATCGGAGTGACCGGCATCTTCCTCGCCGAGCCGATCTCCGACGCGACTTCCGGCATCGTCGCGGGCATCCTGTTCTACGTCACCTACCGTTCGCTGACACGGGGCAGGATCGCGGATGATGCCAAGAACCGGTGAAGGCGGCGCCCGCCGTATTGCCGGCTGCCAATGCTCATTGGGGGGGGGGCATGTTCGTGCAATGGTGTCATGGGAAGGAGGCGGGAGCGCCCGGACCGGGCGAGCACCGGCTTGATGTCGAAGGAGACATGATGACGATGCGTTCATATCATCAGACGAGGATGCGGGTTCCGGCAATACTGGCGGTCTTAGCCATGATACTGGTTTTTGCCGGATGCGGCGGTCGGGTCGTTTCCGTGGCCTGTGACGCCGGCGTGCAGTACGGCAATCTCAGCGATGCCGTCGCTGCATCGGATAGTCACCGTTGCCACGATTGACAGGATGAAGCAAGCCGATGGCGACCAACAGGATCTGTATGACATGACGCTGAAATCTGGAAGCGTCTCAAGGGGTCTGTGGAAGGTAGTGATATCACGGTCACCGTCAATCTTGGATGAGAAGGAGCGGGGGCCAAGGACGATTTCATCGCGAAATATGGTGCGGAGACCAAGATCATTGTCCTGCTCGCCAAAACGGACGATGGAGCCTATCAGCTCTCTAATCTGACCCAAGGTATCCGGCGATACGATGACACGGCCTTCAAGGAGTGTCGGACGCCGTAGCGTAGTTTGTGATGACCACCCCAGTCGTCCTACGCGTTCCATCTCCTATCTCGATTTCGAGGGGTTGATTCCGGCGTCCCGGAACATCTATCTGCGTTTCAAGGGGTTGCCTGAATGCGGTACCCGGAGTATATCGGGGTGTTCAGCATTGGAATCATGCGGTTCCCATGGTGTTTATACTCGGGCACCAACCCCTCGAAACGCAGTTAGATGTCTGAGCGAGCCTCAATCAACCCCTCGAAACGAAGATAGCCCTCGAATCAGTCGGTCATCGTTTGAACGACGAATGTGCAGCACTGTCAAGCACGCCGATGAGCAAGCCTGCCAGCGCCGGAATGATCCATCCCAGCTGGAATTGCTGCAGCGGCAGCATGTTCAATATGGCCTCTAGCCATGGCAGGGAGCCGCCGAATACCGTGACGATGCTCGCCAGACATGTGGCGAATGACACGATGGCCACCAGCAGTACCATCCAGAAGTACACGCGCGAAAAATGAGCGGCGAGGATTCGATGGGTCAATGCGAGCGTCACCAACACGATGGCAATCGGATACAATGCGGCGAGCACGGGCACGGACACCTTGATGATCATGCTGAGTCCGGCGTTGGACACCACGAAACTGAACACGGTGAACAGTGCCTGCCATGCGCGATAGCTCACGCGGCGACCGGCGACGGTGGCGAATCGCGTGTGGAAGTATGTGGCGCACGTGCAGATCAGACCCGTGCAGACATTCAGACAGGCGATGACGAACACGATGCCCAAAAATACCATGCCGAACGTGCCGAACAACGAGGCCGTGAGATTGGTGAGTACGGTCGCGCCCGTATCGGCCGTTGGATTGACCGAGGCAATGCTCCCGGACACGACACCCACATAGCCGAGCACCGCATAGATCACGATCAGCAGGATCCCGGTGCCGAGACCGGCGTATGCGGTCTCCCGACGAATAAGCGTGTTGTCGGTGACATGCATGGCGCGGACGTTCGCCGAAATCACGATGCCGAAGTACAAAGCAGCTAGCAGATCCATGGTTTGATAGCCGTCCAGGAAGCCCCGGGACGCCTGATGCACCGCATAATCGCCTGTCGGTTGCGTCGGTGTTACCGCACCATGCGCCAGGCAGGCTATGAACAGCACTGCGATGAACGCCAACAGCAGCGGCCCCATGAACCGTCCCAACACGGCCGACAGTTTCTCGGGATGCTGGGCCAGCAGGAAAGCCACGGCGAAGAACACCAGCGAGTACGCCAGCTGCGTCGTCCAGCCGCCCCATCCAGTGCGGGAGGGCAGGAATGGCGCCACCATCATCTCGTATGACGTGGTCGCCGTGCGTGGGATGGCGAAGCACGGGCCGATGGTGAGCATGATCGCCACGCCGAGCAGCGAGGCGAACGCCGGGGACACACGGCGGGCGAGCTCGTCGAAGCCACCCGCGAACGTGACGGCGAGCACGCCGAGAATCGGAAGGCCGACCGCCGAGACGATGAACCCGATGATGGCGGGAACGGTGGCAGCGCCCGCCTGCGCCCCAACGAACGGGGGAAAGATGAGGTTGCCCGCACCGAAGAACATCGAGAAGAACGTGAACGCCATGACGAGGCGTCCGGAGAACGGGAGACGGCGCCGACCGCCGGATTCGGCGGTGTTGATGTCTGTTGGTATGGGAGTCGTTGCCATAACGGTACTGCTTTCTGTTGCGGCGGCTCGGCGCCTGTCTTCTCGGCGCCTGTCTTCTCGGCACCTGTCTTCTCGGCACCTGTCTTCTCGGCACCTGTTTCGGACTCGGTTCCCGGCGGTCGGCATGAATCCACCCGCGTCGGGTGGCCCGACCCGTGATAAGCCCATGGCAGCGCAGTTTAACACATTGCTGTGCGTTGGGGAATAGGTCAGTGGCGGGCGGTCGCCCATGCCGCCGTGGAATGCGCGTGCGCGAGCATCATGCCGATCACGGCCAGCAGACAAGCCAGAGCGACCATGAGGATGATGTCCTCATGTCCTTTCGACTGTAGCGCCGCGCCCGTCAGCGCTCCGAGAAACATGGCCAATACGGCGACGGCGCGCCGGCCGAGTTTTGACATCTCATGGCCGTGGGCGGATGTGTCGGCGACGATGCCGGTCACGGTCATCGTCAGCACGGTCGTCGGCAGGTCGGGCACCGCGAGCCGCCGGGCAGTGGAGTTCTGGATGCCCATCGCGGGGGCGATCAGCACGATCAGCATCAGATGATGGACGTCGATGTGGCGGGCGGTGGGGAAGTTGAGGCTCGGCTGCGATGACACCTGTATACTGCCCATGCCCAGAGCCGGTTCCGCGGAATAGTGGTTCAGCAGGTACAGCCCGATCAGCGCGGCGAGGATGAACGCGGCCTGCACGATCGACGAGATCAGCAGATGGCGGGCCCGGTGTTCTCCGAACCGGCGTATGATGCGGCCTCCGATGAACGCGCCGAAGGCGAAGCACACCAATGTCAGCGCCGATGTCCACCAGACGAACCCCTGTGCGTGGGCGAGCGCGAAGCCAAGGAAGACGATGTTGCCGGTGACGTTCGCCACGAACACATGTCCCAAGGCCAAGTAGCTCAGTGCATCGACCAGACCGGCGATGAACGTCATCAGCACCATGGCGGGGGAGAGCAGCCCGTATTCGTCATCCTTGCGGGGAATCAGCGTGCGTCCTGCCTCTGCCAGATGCAAGTTCATGTGGTTGACGGTCCTTCTGTTTGTAGTTTCTGCTTGAGTGATGCGCTGGCGCATGTTCGCGGCGAGAGAAATACCCTTCGGCATGATACACGAAGGGGCGTCATTCACGGCCTTTCCCGGTTTCGACATGGCGTTCGTGTGCGGTCTAGCAGTGTATCACGTGAGAAGCCCCCGGCCGTTATCGGGTCGGGGGCTTCTCACGATTATGTGGTCAGGCGTATGTCACGCTTGACCGGTCGGTCTCAGGCGTTCACGCGGTCGATGCCGGACTGCACGTCGGCCAGCACGGAATCCCAGGACTTGATGAAGGCGGCGACACCGTCGGCCTCCAGCTTGTCGGTGACGTCCTTGAGGTTGATGCCCAGCTCGGCCAGCTTGTCGATGACGGCGTGGGACTCCTCGTAGGTGCCCTCGATGGACGGAGCGCCGTTGCCGTGATCGGCCAGAGCGTTCAGGGTCTTCTCGGGCATCGTGTTGACGATGTGCTTGGCAACGAGCTCGTCGACGTACTTGCAGTCGGAGTAGGCGGCGTTCTTGGTGCCGGTGGAGGCCCACAGCGGACGCTGGACCTTGGCGCCCTTGGCGGCCAGGTCAGCCCAGCGAGGATCGGCGGCGAACTTCTTCTCAAAGAGCTCGTAGGCGAGGCGGGCGTTGGCGACAGCGGCCTTGCCCTCAAGGGCCTTGGCCTCATCGGAGCCGTTGGCTTCAAGCAGCTTGTCGACCGCGGTGTCCACGCGGGAGACGAAGAAGGAGGCGACGGAGCCGATGTGCTTCAGGTCGTGGCCGTTGGCGGCAGCCTGGGCGATGCCCTCGATGTAGGCGTCGATGACCTGCTCGTAGCGCTCCAGCGAGAAGATCAGGGTGACGTTGACGGAGATGCCCTTGGCGAGGGTGGCGGTGATGGCCGGCAGGCCTTCCAGGGTCGCCGGGATCTTGATCATCGCGTTCGGGCGGTTGACCTTCTCCCACAGCTCGACGGCCTGCTTCTCGGTGTTCTCGGTGTCGTGGGCCAGACGCGGGTCGACCTCGATGGAGACACGGCCGTCGACGAAGTCGGTGGCCTCGGCGATCTCGCGGAAGATGTCGGTGGCGTTGCGCACATCGGTGGTGGTGAGCTCGCGCACGGCGGTCTCGACGTCGACCTTGCCGAGTTCCTTGAGCTGGGCGTCGTACGGGCCGACCTGGCTCAGAGCCTTCTGGAAGATGGACGGGTTGGTGGTCACACCGACGACGTTCTTGTCCTTGATGAGCTCCTGCAGGGAGCCGGACTCGATACGGGTGCGGGACAGGTCGTCCAGCCAGATCGAGACGCCGTTGTCGGACGTGCGCTGAGTTGCTTCAGTCATATTGTTTTCTCCTTTGATTCCGTAATGGAACAAATCTTCAATGGCGCCCCTCCCGCGAGGGGCTTGTCGGCCGTGCCGACCGGGAGGGAGCCGCCCGACGCGTATTCGCCTCGGCGGGCGGCTCCCGATGGATCACTTGGCGGCTTCGGCTTCCGCGATGGACGCCTTGGCGGCCTCGACCACGTGCTCGGCGGTGATGCCGAGGTCGATCATGTTCTGCGCGCCATCGCCCTGCAGACCGAACTGTTCGATGGAGACGGGCTTGCCGTAGGAGCCGAGGTACTTGTACCACGGCATCGCCACGCCGGCCTCGACGGACACGCGGGCCTTGACGGAAGCGGGAAGCACAGCTTCCTTGTACTCGGCGTCCTGCTCCTCGAACCATTCCATGGACGGCATGGACACGACGCGAGCCTTGACGCCCTCACCGGCCAGGGTCTTCGCGGCGTCGACGGCCCACTGGACCTCGGAGCCGGAAGCCATGAGGATGACGTCCGGGGTGCCCTCGGTGTCGACCAGGACGTAAGCGCCCTTGCGCACGCCGTCCTTGGCCTTGGCGGCGGTCTCGGCGAGCACCGGGACGCCCTGACGGGTCAGCACCATGGCGCCGGGCAGCGTGTTCTTCTTCTCGAAGAAGTAGCGGTAGGCCTCGGCGGTCTCGAAGGCGTCAGCCGGGCGGATGACCTCAAGCTGCGGGATGGCGCGGAAGGAGGCAAGGTGCTCGACCGGCTGGTGGGTCGGGCCGTCCTCACCGACGGCGACGGAGTCGTGCGTCCACACGTACAGGTTCGGGATCTCCATGAGGGCGGCCAGACGGACGGCGGAGCGCTCGTAGTCGGAGAACATGAAGAAGGTGCCGCCGAACGGACGGGTGTGGGAGCCCAGCAGGATGCCGTTGGTGATGCAGCCCATCGTGAACTCGCGCACGCCGAAGTGCAGCTGACGTCCGAACTCGTTGCAGACCGGCCACTGCTTGGTGGCGCACTCCGCAGGAGCGAAGGTGGCAGCGCCCTTGAGGTCGGTCTTGTTGGAGCCGCCGAGGTCGGCGGAGCCACCCCACAGTTCCGGCATGACGGCCGCGATGGCGTTGAGGACGGAGCCGGAGGCGCCACGGGTGGCGACCTTCTTGCCGACCTCGAAGGTGGCCTCAAGATCGTCGAGGGCCTTGTCGAAGCCTTCCGGCAGCTCGCCGGCCTTCAGACGGTCGTACAGGGCGGCCTTGTCCGGGTTGGCCTTGCGCCAGGCGTCGAACTTCTCGTCCCATTCCTTGTGGGCTTCCAGACCGCGCTCTGCGACCTTGCGGGCGTGGGCGAGGGCTTCCTCGTCAACGTGGAAGGACTCTTCGGGGTCGTAACCGAGCAGCTTCTTGAGGCCGGCGACGGCTTCGGCGCCCAGCTTGGAGCCATGGGAGGACGGGTCGTTGGTCTTGCCCGGGGTCGGCCATGCGATCAGGGAGTGGACCTTGATGAGCTTCGGCTGGTCAGGCGCGGCCTTCTCGGCCTTGGCGATGACCTCGGCCAGACCCTCGATGTCCTCCTTGTAGGAGCCGTCGGGCTGGATGAAGCTGAATTCGTCGGTGTACCAGCCGTAGGCCTGGAAGCGCTTGAGCACGTCCTCGGCCAGCACCAGGTTGGTGTCGCCTTCGATCTGGATGCGGTTGGCATCGAAGATTACGGTGATGTTGCCGAGCTTCTGGTTGGCGGCAAGAGCGGCGGCTTCGCCGGAGATGCCTTCCTCGATGTCGCCTTCACCGCAGATGGCCCAGATCTTGTGGTAGAACGGGGACTCTTCCTTCGGGGTCTCCGGGTCGAGCAGGCCGCGCTGGAAGCGTTCGCCGTAGGCGAAGCCGATGGCGGAGGCAAAGCCCTGACCCAGCGGGCCGGTGGTCATTTCGATGCCTGGGGTCAGGCCGTACTCGGGGTGGCCCGGGGTGCGGGTGTCCGCGCCGCCGCGGAAGTGCTTGAGGTCGTCCAGAGTGACGCCGTAGCCGGAGAAGTACAGCTGGACGTACTGGGTGAGCGAAGCGTGGCCACCAGAAAGGATGAAGCGATCGCGGCCTTCCCAGTTGGGGTCGTTCGGATCATGCTTGATGAAATGCTGGTAGAGGGTGTAGGCGACGGGCGCCAGGGAGACGGGGGAACCGGGGTGGCCGCTTCCAGCCTTCTCAACCGCGTCGGCCGACAGGACCTTGGCCATGTTGATGGCGCGCTCGTCCAGCTCGGTCTCCTTGAATTCGGTCATGGATGTACTTTCCTTCCAATACTTCGGGCACCACGCATTTCGGCTTATGCCGCGCCATGCATGCCCTCACATTGCAATCCCATACTAACGTTGTGAACAGACTTAGTGGTTCGCTTTTGGCGTGTTTTGGTAGATTATGTTATGTTAGCGCTCACAAGTATTGACTGACTCATGCCGACGGCTGCGTCATGAAATCATCTGATAACGAACGCGTTAGCACTCAAGGGCAAAGAGTGCTAATACTGGGTACGTCATCGTTCGACCGACCCCACTCCGGGAGTGTCGGGCGTGTCGTGAATACGGGAAAGCCGTGAAGGCGTGAATGCCGGGGAAGAACAGGAGGAGACATGGCGCAACCACGACGCATGGTGGTGCTTCGCGCCATCGTGGAGGATTACATTCGATCCCAGGAGCCGATAGGATCGGCCGCTCTGACGAAGAAGCACGACCTCGGCGTCAGTTCGGCGACCATCCGCAACGACATGGCGTCTCTCGAGGAAGAGGGGTATCTCATCCAGCCCCACACGTCCTCGGGCCGCATCCCGACGGAGAAGGGCTACCGGTACTTTGTGGACCGCCTGTCCACCGTCGTCCCCCTCTCCGACGCGCAGCGCAAGGGAATCTCGGCGTTCCTGTCCGGATCCGTCAGCCTGCAGGACACGTTGCAGCGCGCGGCCAGACTGCTTTCCCACATAACCGGTCAGGTGGCCGTGGTCGCCTCCCCGTCCCCGGCCAAGGCGAAGGTGCTGCGCGTGCAGATCGTCCCCGTCTCATCCACGTTGCTGCTGATCGTGGTCATCACCGACGCCGGCAACGTCGCACAGCATACGCTCGCCCTGTCGCCCCAGCCGACGGATATCACGCTCGCAGACGTGGGATCCGTCGTGAACGGAGCCTGCCTCGGGCTCACCTTCGCGCAGGCTGCCGAACGGGTCCGTTCCCTCAAGTCGTCGCGGCGGGAATCCGTTGCGCTGCTTGAAGGGCTGGCGCAGGTGTTCGAGGCGATGGGAGACAACGAAAGGTCCAGTGAACTGTATATGGCCGGCGCGTCGCACCTGGCCCATCGGCGTGACATCGCCGACATGGCGCCGCTGTTCGACGCGCTGGAGGAGCAGATCGTGCTGATGAAACTCATGAGCGCGCTTTCGGAGGACACCGACGCCTATGGGGTCGGTGTAGCCATTGGTTCGGAGACGCACACGCCGGAATTGCTGCATGCTTCGGTGGTCACCAGCGGCTACGGAAACTCGCCGGCATCCCGGACGGAACCGGCGGAATCGGACGCGGGACATGAAGACGGCGGTGGATCCGCGCTTGGCGGCGCGGCGCATGCCAATACGGCTCAGACCGGCATGGCGGGGGAGCCCCGCATAACGGATGACGCCGACGCGGAGCCCGGCAAAATGGACGATGACGATAGCGTCGCGATGCCATCTCTCGACGGCGGGTCGGGCGGGTCGGGCGAATCCAGCGGGCCGGTGGCCTTCGTCGGCTCCATCGGACCGACGCACATGGACTATGCCGCGACCATAGCCGCCGTACGTGCCGTGGCCCGGTACCTGACCCGTGCGATATCGTCGTACGATGACGGCGACGGCAACTGACTGAGCCTTATGGCACAATAGCTCCCCGAACACCAACAAGAAAGAACGAGCAGTGGCAGATTACTACGAGGTGCTGGGCGTCGACAAGTCGGCCAGCGACGATGAGATCAAAAAAGCGTATCGCAAGATGAGCCGCAAGTATCATCCCGATATCGCCGGCCCCGAATACGAAGACAAGTTCAAGGAAGTGAACAACGCCTACGCGGTGCTCTCCGACCCCGACAAGCGCCGCATGTACGATTCCGGCGTGGACCCCAACGACCCCAATGCGGGCGGATTCGGCGGCGCATCGGGATTCGGCATGGGGGACATGTCCGACATCTTCGGCCAGTTCTTCGGAGGAGCGTTCAGCGGCGGCTCGCAGGGCCCCGTTCCCCGCACCCAGCCGGGCCGCGACGCGCTGGCGAGCGCCACCATCGATCTCAAGACGGCGGTCTTCGGCGGCACCACGCACATCAAGATCAATACTTTCGGTCTGTGCCAGCAGTGCGGGGGTTCGGGCACCGCCAACGGTTCTCAGCCCACCACCTGCCCGGACTGCCACGGCCAGGGGTTCCGGCAGAAGGTCGTGCGCACGATGCTCGGCCAGATGATGACCTCCGCGCCCTGCGAGCGGTGCGAGGGACACGGAACGGTGATCTCCGACCCCTGCCCGTCCTGCATGGGTCACGGCCGCGTCCGGACATCGCGCGAGGTGGGGATCTCGGTTCCCGCTGGCATCGCGGACGAATCGCGCATACGCCTCGCCCATCAGGGCGAGGTCGGTGAAGGCGGCGGCGCGGCCGGCGACTTGTACGTCGACGTGCGCATCAAGGCCGACAAGCGCTTCACCCGCAGCGGCGACGACCTGCATTGCTGGATTCAGGTGCCGATGAGCTGGGCCGCATTGGGCCACGACATGGAGATCGACACCTTCGACGGCAAGCAGAAGGTGACCGTGCCGGCCGGATGCCAGCCCGAGGAGACGATTGTCCTGAAGAATCTGGGCGTCACCAAGCTGCGCCAATCCGGCGAGCGCGGCGATCTCGTCGCCCATGTCAACGTGCACATCCCGACCAAGCTGACCGACTCGGAGCGTTCGCTCATCGAGCAGTTCGCGGCCAGCCACGACGCCTCGGCGTCGCACGTCGCGCAGAGCTCGCGCCCCGCCACCGGCAGCCAGCGCAAGGGGTTTTTCAGCAAGTTGAAGGACGCGCTGAGCTGAATTCGGCTATGCCCGTCCATGCTCGGCAGCGCTCGTCATTCGCGCCGATCAGCGGCTTCGGCATTGAAAAGGGCTTTCAGACACTCTGGTCTGAAAGCCCTTTCCCGTACATATGCCTCTTGTTGCGGGCTCCTGCTACTTGAGCAGCGAACGGCACATGGAACGGTATTCGCTGATGTACCCGCCGCCGAAGAACACGCAGTGCCCGGCGATCGGATACAGTTGCCACAGCGTCGTGCGCTCCTGCCATCCGGCCTTCAGCGGATGCACGCTCTGGTAACCGTCCATGATCTCGGTCAGATAGCTCATGCCGAACAGGTACAGCATCGCGAGATCCTCCTCGCGGTGACCGCCGTGTGCGGCCGGGTCGATCAGCACAGCTTCGCACGAGCCTCGGTCGTCGGCCCACATCACGTTGCCGCTCCACAGATCACCGTGCACTCGTGCCGGCTTGTCCTGCGCCGCACGCCCCAGAAGGTCGGGCATCGCGTCGATGACGCGGTTCGTCAGGTCCATGTCGGCCTGGGTCAGCTCTCCGCGACGCATGCCCAGTTCGACCATCGGGACCAGCCGCCCCTGCGCGAAATAGGTGATCGGGTCATCCCACGCGCCGGTCGCCATCGGCACCGGATCCTGCAGCGGCCCGAAATAGCAGGTGCCGTCATATCCGGCCGGAGCCGAGCCGAAGTGGTCCGTCCCAGCGTCATGCATCCGCGCCAGGGCCGCGCCGAAATCGTGGGCCGCCTTGGCCGTGGGGGAGCGGGGGGATACGCGTTCGATGTCGAGAAAATCCTTGCCCCATTCGTAGACGTCCACCACGCGGGGGCCGCCCTGCGCCTGCGCCTCGCCGAGCCATTGCAGACCGCGGCCCTCGCACTCGAAAAAGCCCTGCGGCGCCCACATCCTTGACTTGCGGTATCGTGCCATAATTCCTCCCCGTGACGTCCCGACTATCCACCCCTCATTGTGGGTTTTCTGTACGACAATACGATGTTTGGCACGTTCTTAGGGGACGTTGAGTACCCTTGTCCACGGTAAAGGACGGACAATCATTCAAGAGGGATCATGAATTTCTTCCAAGCGATCATTCTGGGAATCGTGCAGGCGCTCACCGAGTATCTTCCGGTGTCGTCCAGCGCGCATATCCGCATCATCGGAGATCTGATGCTGGGCGCGGATCCCGGCGCGGCGTTCACCGCCATCATCCAGATCGGCACCGAGCTCGCGGTGATCCTGTATTTCCGTCGTGACATCATCAACATCCTGTCGCACTGGTTCGGATGCCTGTTCGGCAAGAACGGCCCGGACTGGCGTGCGCGCATGGGTCGCGGCGACAAGTACGCGACGCTCGGATGGAACGTCATCGTCGGCTCGATTCCGATCATCATCCTCGGCTTCACGCTGCAGAACATCATCGAGACGTCGCTGCGCAACCTGTGGATCACCGTTACCGTGCTGTTCCTGTTCGGTCTGCTGCTGTGGATCGTGGACGCCCGCTCCCGGCAGATCAAGACCATGGACGACATGAACTATCGCGACGCCTTCCTGTTCGGCCTCGGCCAGTCGATGGCGCTCATCCCCGGCGTGTCCCGCTCCGGCGGCACCATCACCGTCGGCCGTGCGCTGGGATACACGCGCGAATCGGCCGTGCGCCTGAGCTTCCTCATGGCCATCCCCGCGGTGTTCGGCTCCGGCCTGCTCGAAGCGGTCAAGGCCGTGAAGAACGCCGGGACCGATCGCATGTTCCCCGGCTGGATTCCGACTATCATCGCGATGATCATCAGCTTCCTGCTCGGCTACATCGTCATCATCGGGTTCCTGAAGTTCGTCTCCACGTTCTCGTACAAGGCGTTCTCCATCTATCGCATCGGCCTGTCGGTGATCGTCGCGCTGCTGCTGCTGTTCGGCGCCCTGAAGCCGTATGAGCCGGTGAAGGCCGCCAGCGCGGCCAGCGTCGTCAATCCGGTCAGCATCGTCACCGTGGAGCAATCCGCAGCCGCGGTCAGATGACGGCGGCAGGGTGACGTTGCGGTCATCGCCGTAACGTCACGAAACACGCTTGGATGGCGTCCGGGTCGCGGCTTCGCGGAACGGGCGCCATTTGCGTTGACGTGAGATTATGCGGCCCGCGTCATTTGCCGCGACTGCGCAGGAAGGCCTCCGCCTCGCGCACCAGCTGTTCCGCGGCCGGAGCGCCGAAGCGCGCCACCTGATCGGCTTTCTCCTGCATGTCGTAATCATGCTCAAGGTGTTTCACGTATTGGGCGAGGTCGTCGTTGCAGCGCGTCAGCACCGAAGCCTGCGCCTTCCACTGTTCGGCCTTGCCGGCGAGGTCGCCCGGATCCAGCTCGACGCCGATGCGGTCGGACAATGCCGCGAGCATCTGCATGGTGGCCTGCGCGCATTCGTCGCTGCCGAGGTATTGCGGGACGGACACCCACATCGATGTGGTCGAGAATCCCTCCTCGCATGCCATGCAATCCAGCACGGTCGGGATGCCGACAGGGCCGCTGTATTCCCGGTCCATGTCGCACTGACACTGCTGGTCGCTGATGTCGAGCGGCAGCGCGCGCGTGTGCGGGCAGTCGGCGAACATGGCGCCCATGGTCACGATATGGCGGACGTCAAGCTCCTCGGCGATGCGCATGCTTTGACGGCAGTAGTCATTCCAACGGTAGTTGGGCTCGGGCGCGATCTGCGCATACAGGGTCGTCGAGGGCGCCACGTCGATGGCGTAGAACGTCGTCTGCGGCCATAGGATCCGGCGTCGGCCCGTCACCTTGCACAGCATCGGGCGCGCGACCTGGTAGTCGTAGTACCCATCGCAGCGGATGTGGCGGATCTCGCGTGAATCGTAGCGCGACACGAGATGCCGGATGACGTTGGTGGCTGCCTGGCATGCGTCGTTCCAGCCTTCGAATGCGGCAATCATCACCGGTTCATGCGCTTTCGCTTCTTCACTCATATCAACTAATGTAACGGTTCCTCGCAGTTGGTGCAGGCGGCTTATGCCATCAGAGAATCGCGGTATAGCAAGGCCTGTGGGTGATCGGTCGCAGGCCGTGACATCGCGCGACACGCCGGATTTGGCAAATCCCATGGTTGTCATTATAGTTGTTATCTGTTGCTTGAACGGCATGACGCTGGTCAAGGAAACGCGGACATAGCTTAGTTGGTAAAGCGCAACCTTGCCAAGGTTGAGACCGCGGGTTCGAGTCCCGTTGTCCGCTCTAAGGTCCGAAGAGTTGACGACCTTTGCGGTGGGTTAGCCAAGCGGTTAGGCAGCGGCCTGCAAAGCCGTATAGACGAGTTCGACTCTCGTACCCACCTCTCGTTTGCATGGAATCCGAAACATAATGGTTTCCGTCAAATGGCACAGACCCGGGCGGTTGGCGCAGAGGTAGCGCACTTCCCTGACACGGAAGGGGTCACAAGTTCGAATCTTGTATCGCCCACCATATTCCTCTTGTAGTAGCGCTTTCGGGTGTTTTCGCTTATAACCCGTTTTTTTACCGTGCCTCATTGCCTCCGCTGGCAGGCTGATACCCGGTATCTTCGCTTCGAGGGGTTGATTTCGCGCTCTCGGAACATCTATCTGCGTTTCAAGGGGTTGCCCAAACGCGATATCCGGAGTATGCGGGGACATCCCGCATTGGAATCATGCGGTTTCCGGCCCGGCTCTACTCGGGCACCAACCCCTCGAAACGCAGATAGATGTCCGAACGAGCCTGAAGCACCCCCTCGAAACGCAATTAGACTTCAGAACCCCGCCCGATTGCTCATCCCGCGTTGCATTGCCCGGAGTGGATGCGTTCCGCGGCCCGGTCGGTGAACGCATCCATGCGATACTGCTTGTGCCCGGTGCTGGCCGCGTAATCGATGCTCTGCTGGATCAGGGCGCGGTTCGCGCCCATGTACTTGACCGCGTAGCTGTTCGTCACGCCTTCGGTGCGGTTCACGCCGTTCTGCATGACGGCCTCGGGCTCGATGGTACCGCAGCGCATGTGGATGGCGTGGTGGGACAACTCGTGCCTCACGCCCGCGGCCGGCGCGTAGGTCATGTTCCAGTCGGGCATGCTGCGGTTGCCGTAGATCACGTTCGGCGTGGCAGGGCAGTAGAAGCCGAACGTCTCGGACTTCGTCAGCGCCTTGTTGTCGCCGTCGTCGGTACCCGCAAACGCCGGGCACTGTCTGAATCCCTCGTCGATGTCCCAGCTGAGCTTCATGTCCGCGAGCTCCACCAGTTTCTGCGCGCTGGCGGCGTTGCCACTCCCCAGCGAGTTCGAGGCTTTGGCGACGCGCTGTTCCAGCTCGTCCCAGGTAGGCCTGAGCGTGATTGATCTGCTGCCGTCGACCGTGTACTTCTTGCCATCGTTGCCGGTAACGGTCATCGAAACGCCGAGCGCCTGCCCTTTCTTAAACCGTGCTTCAAGGGTGTCGACGGTGGTTCGGTACGAGTCGATCTTTGCATCCAGCGCATCGGGGTCCTCGCTGGTCTCGTCCGCTGCCGCCTTGGCCTCGTTCACGGTGCCCAGCAACGCCGCCATGTATCCCGTCATGTAGTCGGTGCCGTCCTGCGTGTCGGGTATCCGGTATTCGCTCATGAACATGGTGTTGTTGTTGAGTATCTCGTCCTTGTAATGATCGAGTTTGTCGGTCACGTAGGTCACCATGCTCTCGTATCCGGGCCACTCGTCCATGCGGTAGACGGTGGCGGTCGGCTCGGGGTCGGCCTGATTCGGGTCGGAGGGAGACGCGTTGCCGTAGCTGTTGGTCGGCTCGTTGGCACCTTGGCTGATATGGTTCTTCGCCACCGTCATGAGCCCGGCGGTCACGGCGATGAACAGCAGCGCGGGTATGACGATTACGGCGGCGACTATCGCCGTGATGCCGCCCGCCCCGATGCCTGTTTTCCTCGGGGGCTGCATCGGGCGGTACTGCTGGTATGGCGGCATCGGGTACGGCGGGTATGGGGGATGGGCCTGACGATTTGTTTGGCCCGTGGTGAACGGGGATGATGCCGACGATGATGCGCCGTTGAGCGTCCTGGACCATGGGGCGGGCGCTTCGTATGAGCCCTGTGTCGCACGGGCTTCAGGAGTCGGGAAAGGGCCGGGCGCATACGGCCCGGATGTGGGAGGCCGCGTGGCTGAAGAGAATCCGTATGGGGTGTGCGGTTGTGGTGCCTGGCGCTGCCGTGATGCTCCTGTCGGGCCCGACGCGCCTGTGATGGGTATCGACTCGGTCGGCATTGATATGGTCGGCACTGACTCGGTCGGCGTGCCTTCCCTGTATGACTCGTATTGCGGATCGCCATAGGGTTCCTGCGGCTGCTGTTCGGTCATGACGTCTCCTTTGCCCCCGTTGCGTCGATTATCGCGTGTCGGTCTGCGTTGTTCAAGTCATGTGCTTTCGTCGTAGCCGCGGCCTGCATGGCGACTCGCCGTAATGGTTGCGCTCGCCGATGATGTCACGTAAAATGAACATTTGTTGTTTGCGGGTGATTGGCGCAGCGGCTAGCGCACTTCCTTCACACGGAAGGGGTCGTAGGTTCGATTCCTACATCACCCACGATGCCGGTCTTGTATCGGTATACTGCGGACATAGCTTAGTTGGTAAAGCGCAACCTTGCCAAGGTTGAGACCGCGGGTTCGAGTCCCGTTGTCCGCTCCATCAATCCGCTCTGGTCTATGGGGCTTCGGATACGGTGTTTTCAGCGCCCGTACAATACCCCGCTGCTCGCTTCGCGTTTCACCTACCGGCGTAAGAGCTTCAGTCATTTAGGTAATTGCCGCAGTCCTCTGCTCCCAACTTTGAAGCGGTACTGTTAAGCCCTTATCGAAAAAACCGATAGCACTTCCGAAATGTTGTTTCGTCCGCTACTGTACGGTGAATCGATGGAATCAAGAGCGGTGCCGCACCTGTATCAGGCGTCGCGTCGTCATGACACGAAAGGAGATGACATGTCCGATACGGCATGGAATTGGGTGGCGCTGGGTGCCACTGTTGTGCTGTTTGCGGGTTTGGCTTATCTGAGTATCAGGAAGAAAGCGGGATTCAGCGTCCGCGTGCTGATCGCGACCGTACTGGGCATTGTGGTCGGTATCGCGTTCAAGGGACATACCGACTATGTGGCGGCGTTCGGCAGCGTATGGTCGAACGCGATCGCGGCTATTGTGGTGCCGTTGCTGCTGTTCAGCGTGATCGCGGCGATCACCAATCTGGGAGAATCGCTCAAGCTGAGGAACATCGGTATCAAGACCGTGGTGTTCCTGCTCATCAATACGTTTACCGCCGCGCTGATCACGCTGGGATTGGCCCTGCTGTTCCGCGTGGGCGAGGGCTTCAAGTTCACGCTGCCCACCGACTACCAGCAGCGCGAGGTGCCCGCTGTGCTCGACACGATTGTGGCGCTGTTCCCGACGAACCTCGTCCAGAACTGGTATTCCAATCAGGTCGTGCCCGTGGTGATCTTCGCGATCCTCGTGGCCGTCGCCTACAACTCCGCCGCCAAGACCGCCAAGGGCGCCGCGGCCGTCAAACCGTTCAAGGCGTTCGTGGATGCCGGCAACGTAGTGCTGTCCAAGGCCACGCAGATCGTTGTCGGATTCACGCCGTACGCGGTGCTCGCGCTGATCGCCGCCGCTGTGAGCAACAGTGATGTGGCGGCACTGCTACCGCTGGTCACCGTGCTCGTGGTCGCGTACGTCGCGATGATCCTGCAGCTGTTCGTCGTGCAGCCGCTCATCCTGTCCGTCACGACGCGCCTGAGCCCGATTCCGTTCTTCAAGGCGTACTGGCCCACCGGCGTGGTGGCGTTCACCTCCGAAAGCAGCATCGGCACGATTCCCGTGACCGTGCGCAACCTGCGCTCCAGCGGCGTACCTGGCGATATCGCGTCCTTCGTTGCCAGTCTTGGCGCGAACCTCGGCATGCCTGGATGCGCCGGCGTGTGGCCCGTGCTGCTCGCTGTGTTCGCAGTGAACGCCCAGGGAATTTCGTACTCGCCCGCCCAGTTCCTGTTCCTGGTGGTGCTCGCCCTGCTTGTGTCCATCGGCACAGTGGGCGTGCCCGGCACCGCGACGATCACCGCGACCTCGCTGTTCGCGGCGGCCGGTCTGCCGATCCCGTTCATCGCGATCAGCCAGCCGATCTCGCAGATCGTCGATATGGGCCGCACCGCTCTCAACGTGGCCGGTGCCGCCAACACGGCGGTGATCGTGGCCGCCACCGAGAAGGACCTCGACAAGGACCTCTACTATGGACGCAAGGAGTTCGAGGATGAGGACGCCAGCGAGGACGAGGACGCCGTCGCGGCCGCGCAACCGGAAGCCAAGGCACCCGTCGAAGCGCCGGCGGCAGGCAAGCCCTCCGGTCTCGGTGCCGTGAAGGGCGCCTCCTCCGCCAACCTGCTGAACTTCTCTCCAGCCTCCGCGCTGGAGGGCACCGGTGAGGAACAATGCGGCATCAAGCCTTCCAGAAAGAAGGACTGATACTCCGCCTCCAAGGTACGTTGCCGGGGCCGTCGCCATGGTTCTCCCCATGATCGGGAACCGCGGCGACGGCCCCGTTCGCATGCCCGGCGGCCCCGGCCGCGGAGCATGAACGAGGCATTGTCTGCGCGGGTTCCTATCGTTGCCACTGTTGATTACCAGTCCAGGCCTGCACATTGGTAACGCGGGCCCCGATAGCAAAGGACACATCATGGCGCTAAGCTCCATCTCCATCACAGTCAACGGCGAAGCGAAGGAGGTGGAAGCAACCACCACCGGCGTCGAGCTCTTCGCGGACGACAAGGACATCATTGCCGTCCGCCTCAACGGCGAACTGCGCGACCTGTGCACGCCGCTCAGCGACGGCGACGCGGTCGAACCCGTCGCGATCGATTCCGAAGACGGCCTCGGCATCATGCGCCACTCCGCCACGCATGTCATGGCCCAGGCGGTCCAGGAGCTGTTCCCGAACGTGAAGCTGGGCGTCGGCCCGATCATCAAGGACGGCTTCTACTACGACTTCCAGGTCGACGAACCCTTCACCCCGGACGACCTGAAGGCGATCGAAAAGCACATGCAGCGCATCGTCAAGTCCGCCCAGTCCTTCCGCCGCCGTGTGGTCACCGAGGAGGAGGCCCTCAAGGAGGAGACCGACCAGCCATTCAAGATCGAGCTGATCGAGGACAAGGAAGCGCACCTCGACCCGTCCACCGCCACCGAGGTCTCCGGCAAGGAGCTGAGCTTCTACGACAACGTCGACCGTGACGGCAACACCGTCTGGAAGGACCTGTGCCGCGGACCGCACCTGCCGAACACCCGCTTCATCAAGGCGTTCAAGATCGAGCGTTCCGCCGCCGCCTACTGGCGCGGATCCGAGAAGAACCCCACCATGCAGCGCATCTACGGCACCGCGTGGGCCACCAAGGAAGACCTCAAGGCCTACCAGACCCGCCTGGAGGAGGCTGCCAAGCGCGACCACCGCAAGCTCGGCGCCGAGATGGACCTGTTCTCCTTCCCGGAGGAGATCGGACCCGGTCTGGCCGTGTTCCACCCCAAGGGCGCCGCGGTGATCAACGCGATGGAGGACTACTCGCGTGAGATGCACCGTAAGCACCACTACAGCTTCGTGCAGACCCCGCACATCACCAAGGGCGGCCTGTACGAGACCTCCGGCCACCTGCACTGGTACAAGGACGGCATGTACCCGCCGATGCACCTGGACGAGGAGTACGACGCCGACGGCAACATCACCAAGCCGGGCGCCGACTACTACCTGAAGCCCATGAACTGCCCGATGCACAATCTGATCTTCAAGTCGCGCCAGCGCTCCTACCGCGAGCTGCCGCTGCGTCTGTTCGAGTTCGGCACCGTGTACCGTTACGAGAAGTCCGGCGAGGTCCACGGCCTGACCCGCGTGCGCGGTCTGACTCAGGACGACTCCCACATCTACTGCACCCGCGAGCAGATGAAGGACGAGCTGACCAGCCTGCTGACCTTCGTGCTGAACCTGCTCAAGGACTTCGGCCTGTCTGACTTCTACCTTGAGCTGTCCACCAAGGATCCGGACAAGTACGTCGGTTCCGACGAGATCTGGGAAGAGGCCACCCGCACGCTGCGCGAGGTCGCCGAGGCATCCCACCTCGACCTCGTGGCCGACCCGGGCGGCGCCGCGTTCTACGGCCCGAAGATCTCCGTGCAGGCCCGCGACGCGATCGGCCGTACCTGGCAGGTCTCGACCATCCAGCTCGATTTCAACCTGCCCGAGCGTTTCCAGCTCGAATACATCGCGAAGGACGGCACCCACCAGCGTCCGGTGATGATTCATCGTGCCCTGTTCGGCTCCATCGAACGCTTCTTCGCCGTGCTGCTGGAGCACTATGCCGGTGCGTTCCCGGCATGGCTCGCCCCCGTGCAGGTGCTCGGCGTGCCGGTGGCCGACGAGTTCGCGCCGCATCTGGCCGGTTTTGTCAAGTCGCTGGAGGACGAGATGGTCCGCTGCGAGATCGACTACTCCGACGACCGCTTCGGGAAGAAGATCCGCAACGCCTCCAAGTCCAAGGTGCCGTTCATCCTCATCGTCGGCGAAGAGGATATGAACAACAACGCGGTGAGCTTCCGCTTCCGCGATGGCAGCCAGCTCAACGGCGTGCCGGTGGACGAGGCGCGCGAGAAGATTCTCGCCGTCATCAAGAAGCGCGCGCAGGTCAACTCCGCGGACGACTTCGCCGCCGCATTGGCATAAGGTGACGCACGGGCCCCTCGCGCCCGTTGAAGACCCCCGTCAGCAACCGTTTCGCTGCCGACGGGGGTCTTTCCATAAGTGATGTCAAGACTCGCTCATTTTGTGCACTATATTTACAAAAATGGGATGACGTGATATATTGATGCTGGATTGTAAAGTCGCGGTCCATTCAATAGGCCGGATAATGGTGTGGTTCAATAGCGAGCCTGCCAGGAGATACAGAGAAAGAGCCATCATCCCATGAATATCAAACGACGTGGCCTCGCAAGATTCATGTCACTGATCTGCGCATCGGCGATGCTGCTGGTGCCGGCCTCATCGGCCTTGGCGCAGCACAACGCAGAGGCGGCGGCAGCGGCGGAATCATCCACTTCCACAGTGTCCAACCTCGCGACCATGGCGACGGTCACCGCGTCCGGTCGCGAAGTCAGTTCCGGATTCGGGCCGGAACTGGCCGCCGACAACCAGGATCTGCCGGACAACCCCACCGACAAAAGCGTGCACAACGCATCCGGCGCCTCGCGCTGGAGCGCCGACAGGGGGAGCGGCCCCTGGTGGCTGGCCTACGAATTCCCCGGCGAAGCGACGATTTCCAGTGTGAACATCGCCTGGGGCAACACCTATGCGACGAATTACTCCATCCAGACTTCCGATGACGGCTCCAACTGGACCGATGTGAAGACGGGACTCAAGGCGACGGCACAGGCGCAATGGGTCAAAACCACATTCGACACGCCGATCAAAACCCGGCACATCCGCATGATCGCGACCACGAAGAGCCAATCCTGGTCGCTTTCCGTGTGGGAGATGCGCACGATGGGGACCATCTCGGCAGTTGCCACCGACCCGTTGAGCCGGCTCACCCCGAGGCCGCTATATGCGCAATCCGCTGACGGAGAGGCGTTTGAACTTAAGAAGAACACCTGCGTGTCCGTGAGCGACGGCAGCCTCCTGCCTGCGGTTGACGTCATGCGTGACGAGCTCGGCACCTCGTACGGCCTGAAACTCGCCGAAGGCACGAACTGCCCGATCACCTTCACCCTTGACGAGAACCTAGACGTCACCGGTCACGTCGGTTCCGCCCAGTCGATCACCGCCGATGAGGCCTACACGATCGTCTCCGACGCCGACTCGGTCACCGTCAAGGCCCGCAGCGCCACCGCGGGCATATGGGCGGCGCAGACGTTGCTGCAGCTGATCGGTCCGTGGACGAACTCCACGGTGAAGCTTGCCGATGTCGCTTTCATCCCGGCCGTCAACATCGCCGACGCCCCGCGTTACCAGTGGCGCGGCGTGCTGGTCGACCCGGCGCGTTCCTTCTACCCGCTCGATGAGATGAAGCAGATGATCGACGTGATGTCGGCCTACAAGATGAACACGCTGCACCTGCACCTGAGCGAGGACGAGGGCTTCCGCGTCGAGATCACCAATGACGGGCGTGCGGACGGCGATACGACCGACTACACGCAGCTCGCGATCAAGTCCGGCGCCATCAGCTACCAGTCCGCGTGGACCAGCAACTGGTCCCCGGCACAGGACGGGCGCACCGGCTACTGGACGCAGAGCGAGTTCATCGAACTGGTCGCCTACGCCGCCGATCACGGCATCGCCATCGTGCCCGAGATCGACGGTCCCGGACATTCCTTCAGCCTGCTGCACGGCCTTGCCGAGCTCAACACCGGCAACTCCAACCCGAAGCCTGCGGCCGGCGAGGACACCCCCGCCTTCATCCAGTCTGCGCAGGGCAGGAGCAGCCTCGCGACTGATGCCGACATCACCTACACCGTGCTGGGGCATATCATGGACCAGCTCGACGGCATGATCGACAAGGGCATCAAGGCGTCCACCATGCCTGCGTCCGAGCTCAAACGCATGTACTTCCACCTGGGCGGCGATGAGCTGTTCCTCAGCGGCGGCGCCGGCAACAAGACGGAACGTCTACAGGAGTATCTCGGACGGTCCGGAGCGCTGGTCAAGGAACGTGACAAGACCACCATCGTGTGGAACGACGGCCTCGACGCGGTTGACCAGATCCCCGAAGGATCCGTGGTGCAGCATTGGACCGGCAACGCAGCCAACAATGCCAGCATCCAGAAGCTGCTCAACCAGCGCAACGGCAAGATCATCATGTCGCCGGCCGGCAACACCTACTTCCCGCAGCGTCCCGGCACCGAGACCACTGGCGTGACCTGGGCGTGCGGCGCCTGCACGACCAGCAACTTCTACCAGTGGAACCCGACCTCATCCGCCGGCACCACCGAGGACAAGGTTCTGGGCGTCGAGGATGCGCTGTGGAGCGAGCACCTGCGTTCTCTCAACGACGCCGAATTCCTGATGTACACCCGCATGATGGCGACCGCCGAGGTCGGCTGGACCCAGCAGAACCGCAAGGATTACGACAACTGGAACAAGCGCGTCGGCGACATCGCCATCGACCTGATGAACCGTGGCGCCAACTTCCACAAGGCCACTGAGGTGACCAGCTGGAAGGGTTCGTACGCGGCTGTCGACGCGGCCGAGCAGAAGGTGACCGACGGCAAGGTGCTTGTCGGACGGTACGCCGAACCCGGCCTGACCGGCACCGATGGCCTGAGCTTCACTGCCACGTACACGGCCGAGGGCGGTACCGCGGTCAATCTGCCGGTGACACCGGACATGAAGCAGACCTACAGCCAACAGCAGCTGAAGAACGGTCGTCTCGTCGTCAACGGGGCGCACATGAACTCCATCGTCGACGTGTACGTCACCTTGCCGTCCGACGTGCTCGCGGCCGACAGCGAGGCCGTAGGCCGTCTCGACGTCTCCGTGTCCTCCTCCACCTACCCGATCCCTTCGGATTCCTCGATGAGCATCGCTATCAAGGACGGTAAGGTGACTCAGACTTGGACCGGCGACGAGCGTCCGACGCCTGATCCGGATCCCGAACCGGAGGTGACGGTCGTCTCCATAAAGGCTTCGACCTCGCAGTCCGACGTGAAGGTCGGTGATACGTTCGATCCGTCGAAGGTGAAGGTGGTCGCCACCAAGAGCGACAAGACGACCGCCGTGCTCGCAGCCGCGGATTACACGATCGCGGTGACCGACAAGGACGGCAACGCAATCGATGTGACCAAGCCGTTCGAGGCCGCCGGGGATTTGACCGTGACCGTGGCACTGAAGGATGACGGTTCGATCAAGGATTCGTTCACGATGACCGTCACTGACAAGGGCACGGTCGATCCTGATCCCGATCCGACCCCCAAGCCGAATCCGGACCCGCAGAAGCCGTCCGGCGACAACAAGCCCCAGATCAAGCCCGAAGGCGGAAAGCCCGGTGATGTCGTCGCCGAGACCGGTGCCAGTGTCTCTGGCGCCGCACTGGCCGCGATGATCTGCGCGGCAGGTGCCATCGTGATGCTTGCGGTTCGCCGTCAGCGTCGCTGATTCGAATCGGAACCTCTGACCAATGAACGAGGCCTCCGCCGTACATTTCACGGCGGAGGCCTCGCCGTATTGCCGGCCCGGCAGGCGTGCGCAGCTCCATCATCGTCCGTCATCCCGCGAAAGTCCCATTTCTGTGTCATCAGATGGGACTTTCGGCGGTGCCTGCGGTTCCTCTTGCGGCGTAATGACCGGCAGCGGCAGAACCCAGGACTGCCGTTGTCGTCTTGCCGCTTTATCATAGTGACGTTTGTCAGTATCCGTATACCTGTAGGAGCATTATGTCAGGGCATTCCAAGTGGGCGACTACCAAGCACAAGAAGGCCGCCATTGACGCCAAGCGCGGCAAGCTCTTCGCCAAGCTCATCAAGAACATCGAGATCGCGGCCCGTATGGGCGGCGGCGACCCGGATGGCAACCCGTCGCTGTACGACGCCATCTACAAGGCCAAGAAAGCGTCCATGCCGGCCGACAACATCAAGCGCGCCGTCAAGCGCGGCTCTGGTGAAGAAGCCGGTGGCGCCAACTACGAGGACATCGTGTACGAGGGCTACGCGCCTGCCGGCGTCGGCCTGATCATCGAGTGCCTGACCGACAACCGCAACCGCGCCGCCGCCGAAGTCCGTTCCACCCTGACCAAGGGCAACGGCTCGCTGGCCACCAGCGGTTCCGTCAGCTTCAACTTCGAGCGTAAGGGCCAGATCGAGGTTCCGAGCGAGGGCGTCGACTTCGACGACCTGTTCGAGAAGGCCGGCGACGCCGGTGCGGAAGACGTGATCGACGACGGCGACGTGTTCACCGTGATCACCGATCCCTCCGATCTGCATACAATCCGCAAGGCTCTGCAGGACTCTGGTTTCGACTACGACTCCGCCGATATGGTCATGCGCCCGAAGAACGAGGTGTCGCTCAGCCTTGAGGACGCCCAGAAGGTCTCCAAGCTCATCGACAACCTCGATGACCTGGACGATGTGCAGAACATCTACGCCAACTGGACCGCATCCGACGAGGTGATGGCCCAGCTCGCGGACGAGGAGTAATCCCCTGTGATCATCCTTGGCGTCGATCCCGGGCTGACACGCTGCGGGGTCGGCGTGATCGAAGCCGGCGCTAACCGCCGGCTTTCGTTTATCCACGTCGATGTGGTGCGTTCGGATCCCCATACGTCGCAGGACCTCCGACTGCTGACGATCTACAACGGGCTGTGCTCCAAAATGGACCGGTTCATTCCCGATGCGGTGTCGATCGAGCGCGTGTTCGCCCAGTCGAACCGCAACACCGTGCTGGGCACCGCCCAGGCCGCAGGAATGGCCATGCTCGCCGCAGCGCAACGGGGGATTCCCGTGGCGCTGCACACGCCGACCGAGGCGAAGCTCGCGATCACGGGCAACGGCAAGGCCGAGAAGATACAGATCGAACGCATGGTGGCCAAGGTGCTGGGGCTGAACACGTTGCCGCAGCCCGCCGATGCCGCCGACGCGCTGTCGCTGGCGATATGCCATGCCCTGCGCCCGCAAGGCGCCTTGCAGGGAGGCGAACGGGAACAGCATCTGACCGCGGCTCAACGGCAGTGGGCGCAGGCGGCGCAGAAGGCCGCTCGACGCGCCGGCGTCCGCAGCGGCATGTAATGTGTGTCGAACAGATGTTCTGCATTATGTGGATGGGCCGTCTCGACACCATATCCCGCACGACGTGCCAGTTCGGGGCGGGCGCGTTCGGTATGTGCTGTCGTTATGTGATGCGAGGCGAACGAGCTCGTGGCGGCCCATTCCGCGTGCGGTTCGGCGAGGAAAGGACGACGTGATGATCAGTACGTTAACCGGGCGCGTCGAGTCGGTGGAGGCATCCAGCGCCGTGATCGAGGTTCATGGCGTCGGGTACGAGGTCCGCATGGCGGCGGCCGATCTTGCGGCGTTGCATGCCGGTCAGGAAACGCATGTCTTCACTTCGCTGACCATATCGCAGGATGCCGTCACCCTGTTCGGGTTCCTGTCACCCGCGTCCAAACGCATGTTCCTGCAATTGCAGAAGGTCAGTGGCATCGGGCCGAAGGTCGCGCTTTCCCTGTTGTCGACGCTGCCTCCGGACCGTCTGGCCAAGGCCGTCGCGGACGGCGACACGGCGGCATTGTCCAAGGCTCCGGGCCTGGGCAAAAAAGGCGCACAGAAGATCATCCTTGAACTGGCAGGCCGCATCGACCTCGACCAGATACGGCCCGAAGCCGATGGGCCGTCGGAAAGTCGCGACCCCGGAGCCAAGCAGGTGATCGAAGGACTCGTCTCTCTGGGATGGCGCCCCCAGACCGCGGAGGAGGCCGTACGTCAGGCATGCGATGCCGCGTCCATAGCCACCCCCATCAGTGCGGAGGACGTGCCGCGGGTGCTCAAACTGGCATTGTCGTCGCTGGACAGAGGAAGGTGATATTCCATGACATCCAACATCGACATGCAGGATGGACGGACCAACACCGGCGTCTCGGAGGACTCCCTACGCATGGTCTCCGCCACCGCAATCAACGACGAGCCGATCAGCGACGAGGAACTGCGGCCTCATGCCCTTGACGGATTCGTCGGGCAGCCGCGGCTCAAGGCCCAGCTGCAGCTGTTCCTGGACGCCGCCCGCAAACGTGACACCGCCCCCGACCACATCCTGCTCGCCGGCCCTCCCGGATTGGGCAAGACCACGTTGGCGATGATCGTAGCCAACGAGCTGGAGGTGCCGATTCGCATCACGTCCGGTCCGGCAATCCAGCACGCGGGCGACTTGGCTTCGATACTCAGCTCGCTGGACGCAGGGGAAGTGCTGTTCATCGACGAGATCCACCGTCTTCCGCGCGCCGCGGAGGAACTGCTGTACATCGCCATGGAGGATTTCCGCGTCGACGTCATGGTGGGCAAGGGGCCCGGCGCCTCGTCCATCCCGTTGACGCTGCCCAGATTCACCGTGGTGGGCGCAACCACCCGGGAGGGCATGCTGCCTTCTCCGCTGCGTGCGCGTTTCGGCTTCACGGCCCATCTCGACTTCTACCCCCACGATGAGCTCGAAAAGCTGATCGAGCGATCCTCCGGCGTTCTGGGAGTGTCATTGGGGGAGGGGGCTGCCGCGGAACTCGCCCTGCGTTCTCGAGGCACGCCACGAATCGCGAACAGGCTGCTGCGCCGTGTGCGTGACTGGGCGATCGTGCATGACCTGCAAGTCGTGGACGTCGATGACGTGCGCGCCGCGCTTGCGCTCTATCAGATAGACTCCGAGGGCCTCGACCGGCTGGACATCGCCGTGCTCAACGCGATCGTGCGCAACTTCAACGGAGGACCCGTCGGCCTGAACAACCTGGCCGCGATGGTCGGCGAGGAATCGGAGACCGTCGAAACCGTATGCGAGCCGTATCTGGTCCGTGAAGGATTTCTGATCCGCACTCCCAAAGGCCGGGTCGCCACGGCCAAGGCCTGGTCTCATCTGGGTCTGGAGCCACAAGGTGAAACAAACGGAGAGGATGTCAGCAAGCTCTTCTAACATTGGTTGTTTGTTGACCGACGTCCATAGAGCATTCGTTCCCTACTGCAAGGAGAAATCATGCCGCAAGGTTCATCATCCTATCTCATCATGATCGTTTCCATCGTGCTGATCGGCATCATGATGTGGTGGCAGTCCCGCAAGGCCAAGCAGCAGCAGCAAAAGATGAAGGACTTCCGCTCCTCCCTTGAGCCCGGAACCGAGGTAATCACCATTGGCGGCATCATCGGCAAGGTAGTGTCCGTGGACGAGGAATACGAGGAGATCGTCATCGACTCCGAGGGCTCCCTACTGCGCTTCACCTTCCGCGCCATCAACAAGGAGTACACGCGTCCCGCCTTCATCCATGACGACGAAGTGGAGGACGCCGAGCAGACCGACGAAGCCGACGACCAGGCCCAGGTACCGGTGGACAAGGCGCTGGAATCCGCCGAGAACGCAACGCAGTCCGACGATTCCGCGCAGACCGCAGACGCCGAGAAGTGACGGGGGAGCGCGAGACCATGACGCAGTCTGACATCACCATTGAGAGACTGGCCGATGTCGGTGCCGGTGACGCGGCATACCTCGTCTCGAAGATTCGCACCATACCGGGATTCCCCAAAGAGGGCATCAAATTCCGTGATTTCATGCCGGTGCTGGCGGATGGCAAGGGGCTGCGCATTCTCATGAAGGCGCTCCAGGCCAGCCTTCCCGTCACCGAAGACTCGTTCGACGCGGTGGCAGGGCTGGAGGCCAGAGGGTTCCTGTTCGGCCCCGCCCTCGCGGCCATGCTCGGCAAGGGGTTCATCGCGATCCGCAAGGCGGGCAAGCTGCCGCCGGAGACCATCGCCGAGGAATACGATCTCGAATACGGCACCGAAAAAGTGGAGATCGAGACGTCGGCCATCCGTCCGGGCGATCGGGTGCTGATCGTCGACGATCTCATCGCGACCGGCGGCACGGCGAAGGCAGCCATGGATCTGGTCGAGGCGGCCGGGGGCACGGTCGTCGGATTCAGTTTCGTCATGGGGCTGCGAGGACTCGACGGACTGGACAAACTGGGCGACAAACCCAGCAGCACACTGGTGTCGATGCCGGCGTGACCCGGCGGTGCCGTGCGTCGGGACGCGCCGCACGGCACCAATCATCATTCGAAGAACACATCATAGGAACGTGAGGCGTCGAACATGGATCTTTATGAATACCAGGCACGAGAATTGCTGGAGGAACAGCATATTCCCACGCCGCGGGCCGTTTTCGCCCAGAACTCCCACGAGGTCGCCGAAGCGGCCGATGCCATCGGATACCCGTGCGTGATCAAGGCCCAGGTCAAGATCGGCCATCGTGGCCAGGCGGGCGGCGTCAAGATCGCCCACAACCGGGACGAAGCGATACTGCTGTCCGAATCCATCCTCCCGATGACCATCCACGGCCATAAGGTCAACGGTGTGCTCGTCGCCGAGGCGAAGAACATCCTGCACGAGTACTACGTGTCGATATCCGTGGACCGCACATCGCGGGACTTCGATGTCCTCGCCACCGCGAACGGCGGCACCGAAGTCGAGGAGATCGCCAAGGAACATCCGGAATCGGTCAAGCGTCTGCACATCAACGCCCTCGGCGATTTCGACATGGAGGCCGCCAAGCGCATGGCTGGCCAGATCGGCTTCTACCACGCCGACCTGGATCAGGCCGCCAACATCCTGCTGCGCATGTGGCAGTGCTTCAAGGACAACGACGCGACGCTGGTGGAGATCAACCCGCTCGCCAAGATCGGCGATCCCGACGATGAGGCGTCCAAATCACTGTGCGCCCTCGACGCCAAGATATCGTTGGACGGCAATGCGGCGTTCCGGCACGACGGGTGGGCCCGCTTCGACGATCCGATGCAGGCCGATCCGTTCGAGGCGGCGGCAGCCGAACACGGGCTGCACTACGTGCACCTCGACGGTCAGGTCGGCGTGATCGGCAACGGCGCCGGATTGGTCATGAGCTCGCTCGACGCCGTCTGGGACGCCGGCAAGGAGCAGGGCACGAATGTCACGCCTGCGAACTTCCTCGACATCGGAGGTGGCGCGTCCGCCGCGGTGATGAGTGACAGCCTGTCCATCGTGCTGTCCGACCCGCAGGTGGAATCCGTGTTCATCAACGTCTACGGCGGCATCACCTCATGCGAGCAGGTCGCCAAGGGCATCCTGCAGGCGTTCGAGGAGCTGCACACATCGAAGCCGCTCGTGGTCCGCTTCGATGGCAATGCCGCAGCCGAGGGCCTGCAAATCCTCGCCGCGGCGAACAACCCCAACCTGCATGTGGAAGGCACCATGGAGCAGGCCGCAGCCGAGGCCGCCCGTCTGGCGGCGAACGCCAAGGCATCGAAGGAGGCCAAGCAATGACCGCATTCATCCAGGAGGGTGCTCCCGTCATCGTCCAAGGCATGACCGGGCATCAGGGCATGACACACACCGCCCGCATGCTCCGTGCCGGTACGAACATCGTCGGCGGCGTCAACCCGCGCAAGGCGGGCAGCCAAGTGACGTTCGAGGCCGCGCGTGAGGGCAGGGACGTCTCCGTTCCGGTGTACGCCACGTGCGCCGAAGCCAAGGAGGCGACGGGCGCCCAGGCCAGTGTGGTCTTCGTGCCGCCACGGTTCGCCAAAGGCGCCGTGGTCGAGGCCGTCGAAGCCGGAATCGGGCTCATCGTGGTCATCACCGAAGGCATTCCCGTTGCGGACAGCGCCTACTTCGTCGAACTCGCCCTTCAGCGTGGCGTGCGCATCATCGGACCGAACTGCCCCGGCCTGCTCACCCTGCCGTCGCAGGAGAACGAGCATGGCGTCAACCTCGGCATCATCCCCGATGGCATCGTGGGCCGTGGCCCCATCGGACTGGTCTCCAAGTCCGGCACACTGACCTACCAGCTGATGGGCGAGCTGAGCGACATCGGCTTCACCGCCTGCCTGGGCGTCGGCGGCGACCCCCTCGTCGGCACCACGCTGCTGGAGGCCTTGCAGGAATTCGAGCAGGATGCCGACACGAAGGCAGTGGTCATGATCGGCGAAATCGGAGGCAGCGCGGAGCAGGACGCCGCGGCATGGGCCGCAGAGCACATGACCAAGCCCGTCGTCGCATACATCGCCGGATTCACCGCGCCGGAAGGCAAGCAGATGGGCCATGCCGGCGCCATCGTCTCCGGAGGCAAGGGAACCGCGCAGGACAAGAAAATCGCGCTGGAAGCCGCCGGTATTCCCGTCGGACGCACTCCCGGTCAGACCGCGGACCTCATGCGCAAGGTGCTCGCCGAACGCTCGCTGGTATGAGGAAGCGTATCCAGGCCTGGCTCAGGGGGCCGATCATCGCCATCGGCTCGATGGCGTTGTACGCCATCGCCCTGGGCTGCTTTCTTGCGCTCATGCTGCTGGTCATCTCGATGGAGGAAGGTGGGGAAAACCTGTCGTCCTCGACGTTGGACATGACCCGCATCGTGGTCCTGCTCAGCCAGGGCATCGGATTCGAGACCGACTCGCTTTCCCTGTCCATCATGCCGTTGCTGCTCACCGTGCTGCTGATAGGTCTGGTCTGGTCGTTCAGCCGGAAGATATGCACGGATATCCGCGCATACGTCAGCGGCGTGGTGGTCTGGATTTTCATCAACGTCATGGGCACGCAGTCACTTCCCGTCGGATTGCTTGACTGGCCGGCTCTGGTATGCGTCAAATCGGCCGTGGTGTTCTCGCTTGGATTCGCCGGCGCCGCGCTGTCGAAGGGCCCGTTCTCTGGGCAGCTGCGTGAACTTATCCGTCATCATGTGTCCGACGGCGTGCGCCGCACGATCAGGACCGGCCTGATGGTGGGTGTCATCATGATGGGCGTGTACCTGGTCATGGGACTGATCACCGTCATCGTGTGGGGCGTGCTGAACCGTTCGGCCATGGACTCGCTGTTCGCCGACATCGGCATGGGGACCGGCTCGCGCATACTGACGACGATCGCATCGCTTGCATGGCTGCCCAACCTGTGCATATGGGCGGTCTCGTGGCTGTTCGGTGCCGGATTCCACATCGGAGAGCTTGCGACATTCACCCTTTGGATCGGGCAGGGGCGTTCGCTTCCGCCTCTTCCTGTTTTCGGCCTGCTTCCGCAGGCAGTCGGCGATGAAGGCATACGGTTCGCCGTCGTGCTGATTCCGCTGGTCGTCGGATTCGTCGCCGGGCTGGCATCCATGGCGATGAAATCCGGTTTCCGCATCATCGTCGGCAGCGCGTCCGATCCCCTCGACCGCAAGGACCTGATTCTCGAACTCGCCTACCCGGCGGGCGGGTTCTGCCTGTCGAGCGTGGTCATATCTCTGCTGTCGTCGGTCATGTTCGGGGTGCCGAACGGGTCGCTGGGAAAGGCCAGGCTCAAATACGTCGGCGTCGACGTGATGCAGTCCGCGCAGGCCGTCGGACGTCCGAGCGCCATGGGACTGTGCATGGCCTGGGTGCTGGCGCTGATTGGCGTCGCCATTGTTTTCGGGATACGCTGGATTGCACGAAGAACGGGGGCACAACGAGCCGCAACAACGCACCCGCGTACCATCGTTTCCCGCAAGTCCATACAATCAACAACCAAGAAGGAGCACGATGACCAACACGAATCGACCGATACGACGGGCTCTGGTGTCCGTCTTCCATAAGGAAGGCATCGAAGTACTGGCTGAGGCCTTCATCAAGGCCGGCACCGAAGTGGTGTCCACCGGCTCGACCGCCAAGCGCCTCGCCGAACTCGGCGTCGCCGTCACTGAGGTGAGCGAGGTCACCGGATTCCCGGAGTGCCTCGACGGCCGTGTCAAGACGCTCGACCCGCACATCCACGCCGGCATCCTCGCCGACATGACCAACCCCGATCACGCTGCCCAGCTTGAGAAGTTCGGCATCAAGCCCTTCGACCTGGTCGTCGTCAACTTGTACCCGTTCGCCGATACGGTTCGTTCCGGCGCCGACGAGGCCGCGGTCATCGAGAAGATCGACATCGGCGGCCCGTCCATGGTGCGTGGCGCGGCGAAGAACAGCGCCACCGTCGCCATCGTCACCGACCCGGCCGACTATGCGCTCGTCGCGGCCCGTGTGGCCAATGGTGAAGGCTTCAGTCTGGAGGAGCGCCGCTGGCTGGCCGGCAAGGCGTTCGCCCACACCGCCGCCTATGACGCTACCATCAACGAGTGGACCGCCAAGCACTGGCCCAAGCCCGCCACCGTCGAATCCGCCGACCCGGCCGAAGGCGAGAACCCGGTCAACGAGGCGAAGTTCCCGGCCGCGTTCACCCGCACCTGGGACCGCGCGCACACGCTGCGCTACGGCGAGAACTCCCACCAGCAGGCCGCCCTCTACCTCGACCCGCTCGACCGCGACGGCTTCGCGCACGCCGAACAGCTCGGCGGCAAGCCGATGAGCTACAACAACTACGTGGACGCCGACGCCGCATGGCGCGCCGTGTGGGATATGGCACCCGCCATCGCCGTGGCCGTGGTCAAGCACAACAACCCGTGCGGCCTCGCCATCGGAGCCACCGCGGCCGAGGCTCACAAGAAGGCCCACGCCTGCGATCCGGTGAGCGCCTACGGCGGCGTCATCGCCTGCAACACCACCGTCACGTTGGAGATGGCCGAAAGCGTTCGCCCGATCTTCACCGAGGTCATCGTCGCCCCCGCCTACGAGGACGCGGCGCTTGAACTGCTCAAGACCAAGAAGAAGAACCTGCGCATCCTCAAGGTGTCCGAGCCGCCGAAGGGCCACACGCAGTTCCGCCAGATCGACGGCGGCCTGCTCGTGCAGGACATGGACCTCATCAATGCCACCGGCGACGATCCGGACGCATGGAAGCTCGTGGCCGGCGAACCCGCCGATGAGGCCACGCTCAAGGACCTCGTGTTCGCCTGGCGCGCCATCCGCTGCGTCAAGTCCAACGCCATCCTGCTCGCGCACGACCAGGCCACGGTCGGCATCGGTATGGGCCAGGTCAACCGCGTGGACTCCTGCCATCTGGCCGTCGATCGTGCCAACACGCTGGCCGACGGCGCCGATCGCGCCACCGGTTCGGTCGCCGCGTCCGACGCGTTCTTCCCGTTCGCAGATGGCGCCGAGACGCTGATGAACGCCGGTGTAAAGGCCATCGTGCAGCCCGGCGGATCCATCCGTGACGAGGAGGTCATCGAGGCGGCCAAGAAGGCCGGTGTGACGATGTACCTGACCGGCACCCGTCACTTCTTCCACTGATCCGCCGCCCGGTCACCGATTCACGGATCGGCCGCCGACCGTCAAGGGTTCGCGGCCGATCCATCACGATAACCAATCCCCGAGGAAGCTCCATGAATCAGCATCATCCATACGTGTCCGAAGTCCACGAGGGCAAGCCGGCATTCGAGTGGTGCGTGCTTGGCGTCGTCATCGTCGCCCTGGTCGTCGCCTTCCTCGGATATACGATGGCCGCGACGGTGATCATCGCCGTCACGGCCATCGTCACGGCCCTGCTGCGCATCATCATGCGCGAGAAGAGCCCTTGGAAAGTCCGGTCAGTCCTGTTCGACGCCATTATCGGCATCGGTTTGGGGCTGGGACTGCTTCTGTTGTATTTCGCACCGTCACTGTTCTGGATTCGTTGACGGAACCTGGGGCGCCGCATTGACCGCCGCGTCCACGGCGATGTCATGTGCATCCGCCTCAGCGTCCGTCGCCTCGTCGATGGGCGCATCCGCAGGCGTCTTCGGCTTGCGTTTCGACGCCATATCAGCGATGATCATGACCAGCGCCACGATCGCCGCGGCCAGGACCGGCGCCAGCCAGAAGATCCACAACTGCTGCAGCGGCTGCGTTGAAAGACCCTGATTCTGCCCGAACAGCGCGATGCCGGTGGCGCGGGCCGGGTTCAGCGCGGCACCGGTGACCGTATAGGTCATGGCCACGCCGAGGCCGTATGCGGCGCCGATCACCGGAGCGTACGTCGCATTCGGCTTGCCGTTCGCATCGGTGTGACGCATCGCGACCGCGATGATGATGATCGCGGCGATCACCTCGACGACGATGGCCATGGAGATGCCGAAGCTCACCGATGCGCTGCTGGTGGTGGCGCTCGATACGGAACCGGTGCCATAACCGTTGACGGCGGGCGTCAGCCACGTCTTCATGGTGACGGTCTGCGAGGTCGGCAGGATCCACCTGACCGCGCCGGCCGCCGCGATCGCTCCGACCACCTGCACGATGACGTACAGGATGCCGGCGACTACCTTGGTCTTGCCGGTGAGTATCGCCGCCACGGTGATGGCGGGATTGAACTGGCCTCCGGAGACACGCCCGAGCATCGCGGTGACGACCGCGTACGCCAACGCGGTGCCCACGACGATGTACGCCAGGTCAAGCCCGTAGATCGAAGTGCCGAACGTGCAGATCATATAGATGGCGAAGCAGACGAGGAAGCTGCCTGCAAGCTCCGCGCACACGCGCGCCCCGATCGGATAAGCGCTTGGCTCGGTGTTCTGTTCTTCAGTCATGATGTTGTAGTGTCCTTTTTCTGATGTTGCGGGCTTTGCGACCCGCCGAACGTTGCAAGTTTACCAACGGGGGGACGATACGATACAATGTATTGGCTGTGTTTTCCCTGTGAGTTTGTCCGGGAGCGCAGATTCATTGTCAATGTCCGGCCACGTTGGGAGAACGATGCCAAACGCATATTCGCGCGCACTCAAAGCGCATGACGACAACAACAACGAAGGAATCCGCCTGCAGAAGATCCTCGCGCAAGCGGGCTTCGGATCACGCCGCAAGTGCGAGCAGATGATCACCGATGGGCGTGTCGAGGTCGACGGGGAGCTGGTGACCGAACTCGGCACCCGCGTCGATCCGAAGAAGCAGCACATCCGTGTGGACGGCTCGCGCGTCCACCTCAACCCGAACCATGTCACGTTGGCGCTCAACAAGCCCAAGAAGGTGCTCAGCGCCATGGACGACCCGAAAGGCCGCTACACGCTGGCCGACATCATCGGGGACAAGTACGAGCGCGTGTTCCACATGGGCCGCCTCGACTACGATTCCGAGGGCCTGATCCTCATGACCAACGACGGCGAGCTGAGCCAGCACGTCATGCACCCGAAGTACGAGGTGGAGAAGACCTACATCGCCACGATTGATGGCAAGATCGGCGGCAACGTCTGCCGGCGCCTGGTGACCCAGGGCGTCCAGCTGGATGACGGCCTGGTCAAGCTGGACCATTGCGCCATCATCGACGCCAACCGCGCCCAGACCATCGTCAAGGTGGTGCTCCACTCCGGCAAGAACCGTATCGTCCGCCGCATCTTCGGCGCCATCGGATACCCGGTTCGCCGTCTGGTGCGCACCCAGATCGGGCCGATCAAGCTCGGTGACCTCAAGTCCGGCACCTATCGTGTGCTGTCCCAGGTCGAGGTCCGTTCCCTGCAGAAGGAGGTCGGGCTGTGATACGAGTCGCCATCGACGGCCCTGCGGGCGTCGGAAAGTCCTCCACTTCGAAGGCGCTGGCCCGCCATTTCGGCTTCGCCTACCTCGATACCGGCGCCATGTACCGCGCATGCGCCTGGTGGTGCCTGCATCAGGGCATCGACCTCGACGGCGATCAGGTGGATGAGCAGCAGATCACCGAAGCAGTCGCCGAATTCTTCACCGGCGACCACTTCGACATCGGCGTCGACCCGGACCATCCGAGCATCACCGCCGACGGCGAGGACATCAGTGAGGCCATCCGCTCCTCCGAGGTCTCCTCGCACGTGTCGAAGGTGTCGAACGTCATCCCGGTGCGCCACGTGCTCATCGCCGCGCAGCGCGCCTACATTGCGCGCGAGTCCGCGGCCGACTCCTTCTCGCTGGGCCGCGGCATCGTCGCGGAGGGCCGTGACATCACCACGGTCGTGGCTCCCGATGCCGAGGTGCGTGTGCTGCTGACCGCCCGGGAAGAGGTGCGTCAGGCGCGCCGCACGGGGCAGGCCGTCGCCGGCGCCGGCGTGGGGGGCGAGGACGTGGCCGCCCGCGACCGCGCCGATTCCAAGGTCACCAGCTTCCTGACCGCGGCGGACGGCGTGACCACCGTCGACAACTCCGATATGGATTTCCAGCAGACGCTGGATGTGCTGATCACGCTGGTCGCGGACGCGGTCGAAGTGCAGGAGTACGAGCAGTATGCCGCCAATCTGAGCGATTACGAACTGGATGAGGGCGACGAGCAGATCATCGCCGGTTCCCGGTACGGGATCGAAGACGAGTCGCCGGCTCCCAAGGCCGTCGGAGTGCTCGCCGTGGTCGGCCGCCCGAACGTGGGCAAGTCGACGCTCGTCAACCGCATCCTCGGCCGTCGCGCCGCGGTCGTCGAAGACACGCCCGGAGTGACCCGGGACCGTGTCAGCTACGATGCGGAATGGTCCGGCACCGAATTCAAGCTCGTCGACACCGGCGGCTGGGAGGCCGACGTCGAAGGCATCGAATCCGCCATCGCCTCGCAGGCGCAGATCGCCGTGCAGCTGTCTGACGCGGTCATCCTCGTCGTGGACGGCCACGTGGGGCTGACGGACACCGACGAGCGCATCGTCAAGATGCTGCGGGCCAGCGGCAAGCCGGTCACGCTCGCGGTGAACAAGGTCGACGACGGGGCCAGCGAATACCTGACCGCCGAGTTCTGGAAGCTTGGCATGGGCGAGCCTTACGGGATCTCGGCCATGCACGGCAGGGGAGTCGGCGACCTGCTTGACGCCGCGCTGGATTCGCTGCGCAAGGCGGACAAGACCTCGGGCTTCCTCACGCCGACGCATCTGCGGCGTGTCGCGCTCGTCGGCCGCCCGAACGTGGGCAAGTCGTCGCTGCTCAACCAGCTCGCCGGCGAACAGCGTGCCGTGGTCAACGACCTCGCCGGCACGACCCGCGACCCGGTCGACGAGACCATCGACATCGACGGCGAGGACTGGCTGTTCATCGACACCGCCGGCATCAAGCGTCGACTGCACAAGGTGTCCGGCGCCGACTACTACTCGTCCCTGCGTACGCAGGCCGCAATCGAGCGCTCCGAGCTCGCGCTGGTCTTGTTCGACTCGTCCCAGCCCATCTCCGACCAGGATCTGAAGGTGATGAGCCAGGCGGTCGACGCCGGCCGCGCGGTGGTGCTGGTGTTCAACAAGTGGGACCTGATGGACGATTTCGGCCGGCAGCGGCTGGAGCGCCTGTGGAAGACCGAGTTCAACCGCGTGACGTGGGCGCAGCGCGTCAACCTGTCCGCGAAGACCGGATGGCACACGAACCGCCTCGCCGACGCGATGCGCAACGCGCTGGAATCCTGGGACAAGCGCATTCCCACCGGGCGTCTCAACGCCTTCCTCGGCCAGATCCAGGCCGCGCACCCGCATCCGCTGCGCGGAGGCAAGCAGCCACGTATCCTGTTCGCCACGCAGGCGTCCACGCGTCCGCCGCGCTTCGTGATCTTCGCCACCGGATTCCTGGAGCACGGCTACCGCCGGTTCCTTGAGCGCTCCCTGCGCGAGGAGTTCGGCTTCGAAGGCACCCCGATCCAGATCTCCGTCAACATCAGGGAGAAGAAGCGCCGCAAGTGACGCGGGGTCTCTCCCTGCACGGATGAGCGTGCATGCGCGGCCGTCGCGGATTCCTCCGCGGCGGCCGCCTTCGTTGCCGGGCCGCGATCCCGGCCCGCTCCGGCCCGCGGCCACGCCCAGAATGTAGGACGGAACGCGCGGTTGTCGTCTGCCATGAATTACAGTGGCGACTGACCGAACGATCTATAAGGGAGCATTATGTCGGTTTTGGACGAATTGGTTGCCGGGGCGTTGGAAGACCAGCGTTCCCGCGAATGTGTCGTGTCTCTTGAGGATGTGAGGCGGGCCGCTCTGGCCGCGCCGGCGCCTATCGACGCGACGCGATGGCTCAAGCGTCCGGACGGCATCCCCGTGATCGCCGAAATCAAGCGCGCCTCCCCATCCAAGGGGCATTTGAGCGATATCCCCGACCCGGCGGCCCTGGCCCGCGAATACGAGCGCGGCGGTGCGAGCGCGATTTCCGTGCTCACCGAAGGCCGGCGGTTCCTCGGCTCGCTGGACGATTTCGACAAGGTCCGCTCGGCGGTTCACATTCCGCTGCTGCGCAAGGACTTCATCGTCACCGACTACCAGATCTACGAGGCGCGTGCCCACGGCGCCGACCTAGTGCTGCTCATCGTCGCCGCGCTGGATGACGACAAGCTCGCGCACCTGCTTGAACTCGCCCACGAGCTCGGCATGGCTGTGCTCGTCGAAACGCACACCACCGAGGAGATCCGCCGCGCGGTCGCGGCCGGCGCCCGGATCATCGGCATCAACGCGCGCAATCTCAAGAACCTGAAGGTTGACGTGAACAAATACGCCGAACTCGCCGAAGGACTGCCCGATGACGTGATCCGCGTCGCAGAGTCGGGCGTGTTCGGTTCGGTCGAGGTCGAGGATTACGGTCGCGCCGGCGCGGATGCCGTGCTGGTGGGCGAAGGCGTGGCTACCGCCGACGACCATGTGGCCGCCGTACAACGACTAGTAAAGGCAGGTCAGAGAGTGAAAGCATCCGAATCGACCCCGTTGAGCGAGCATCAGGGACCATATTGGGGACAGTTCGGCGGGCGATACGTGCCGGAGGCACTGATCACCGCTCTGGACGAGCTGGAGCGCGTCTATGATCAGGCCAAGGCCGACCCCGAGTTCCGTAAGGAATTCATGACGTTGCAGCATCGGTACGTCGGCCGTCCGAGCCCGCTGACGGAAGCCCCGCGATTCGCCGCGCTGGTCAAGGACAGGACCGGACTCGACGCCCGCATCTTCTTGAAGCGCGAGGACCTCAACCACACCGGCGCGCACAAGATCAACAACGCGCTCGGCCAGGCGTTGCTCGTCAAGCGCATGGGCAAGACCCGCGTGATCGCCGAGACCGGTGCCGGACAGCACGGCGTGGCCACCGCCACCGTGTGCGCGATGCTAGGGCTCAAGTGCCGCGTGTACATGGGGCAGATCGACGCCCGACGTCAGGCCCTCAACGTGGCCCGCATGCGTATGCTGGGCGCCGAGGTCGTCGAAGTGACACTGGGCGACAAGATTCTCAAGGATGCAATCAACGAGGCGCTGCGTGATTGGGTGACCAACGTCGCCGACACGCACTACCTGCTCGGCACGGTCGCCGGACCGCACCCGTTCCCGGCCATGGTTCGCGACTTCCAGAAGATCATCGGCGAGGAGGCCAAGCAGCAACTTCAGGACTGGTACGGCATCGACCACCCGGACGCGGTGTGCGCGTGCGTCGGCGGCGGATCCAACGCCATCGGCGTGATGAACGCGTTCCTCGACGACGAGCGCGTGAACCTGTACGGCTATGAGGCGGGCGGCAGCGGGCCGGCCTCGGGCCATCATGCGATCCGTTTCGCACCGGGCACCGGACAGCTTGGCATGTTCCAGGGTGCCAAGAGCTACCTGTTGGAGACCGATGAAGGACAGACTCTCGACACGTATTCGATTTCGGCCGGTCTCGATTACGCTTCCGTCGGCCCCGAGCACGCTTGGCTCAAGGAGATCGGGCGCGTGAACTACTCCTGGGCCACCGACGAGGAGGCTATGAACGCCTTCCGCGACCTGAGCCAGACCGAGGGCATCATCCCCGCCATCGAGAGCTCGCATGCCGTCGCTGGCGCCTTCAAGGCCGCCGCTGATCTGAAGGCCAAGGGATACGACAAGGCCGTGATGATCGTCAACATCTCCGGCCGCGGCGACAAGGACATGGCCACCGCGGGCAAATGGTTCGGATACCTGACCGACGAGCAGGCCGCGGCGCTCGATGTCACCGGCGCGCAGGGCGACACCGTCGCCTGAACCGGTCCGTGAAGCAGAAGGAGTTTTTGATTATGACGAATACAGCAACCACACCGTCCGGACAGCCGCTCGGCATCAGTCACAAGCCCAGCGCGACGGAAGCCATGTTCGACCGGCTCAAGGCCGAAAACAAGCCGGCCTTCATCGGATACCTGCCGTATGGCTTCCCGAACCCCGACATCTCACTCGACGCGCTCAGGATCATGGTCGAGCACGGCGTCGACGCGGTCGAGATCGGCCTGCCGTACTCCGACCCGGTGATGGACGGCCCCGTCATCCAGGCGGCCAGCCAGATCGCCCTGAATAACGGGGAAAGCATCAACGGCGTGTTCAAGGCGGTCGAGACGGTGGCCAACGCCGGCGGCGTGCCACTCATCATGAGCTACTGGAACCTGATCTACCATTACGGCGTCGAACGGTTCGCCTGCGATTTCGAGAACGCCGGCGGTGCCGGCCTGATTACCCCCGACCTCATCCCCGATGAGGCTGGCGAGTGGATCGAGGCTTCGGATCGTCACGGACTCGACCGCATCTTCCTGGTCTCCCCGGATTCGGCCTCCGAACGTCTCGAACTGGTCGCCCGCAACGCACGCGGCTTCGTCTACGCGGCATCCCGTATGGGCGTCACCGGCGAGCGCGACACCATCAGCGCATCGCCCGAAACGCTTGTCGAGCGTGCCCGCAACGCCGGGGCGAGAAACGTGTGCGTGGGTATCGGCGTATCCACCCCGGAGCAGGGCGCGAAGGTCGGCGCCTACGCCGACGGCGTCATCGTCGGTTCTGCTCTGGTGCACACCCTGCTTGACGACGACAACGCCACCGCGAAGGCGCCGAAGGAAGGACTGCGCGACCTGGCCGCCAAGGTCGAGGCGCTGTCCGAGGGCATCCACAACGAGGCACGCTGACACACCCCCGCGTCGGCGGGCTGCCTTTACCGTGCATCCGCCGGCCATGGGGTAGGGTAGATGGCGGTAACAGCGGTCTAGACAAACGAGGCACTGCATGAATCTTGCGTATATCCCCTCACCGGGGTTCTCCAAGTTCTCCATCGGACCGGTGACGATCCACATGTATGCGATCTGCATCCTGACGGGAATCATCTTCGCCGTGTGGATCCTCACCGTCAGATGGAAGAAGAACGGGGGCACCTTCGACCAGGTGCTGGACACCACGCTGGTCGCAGTGCCCTGCGGCCTGGTCGGGGCCCGTCTGTACCACTGCATCACGACGCCCGACATCTACTTCCCGCCAACCGGCAACCTCATCAACATCCTCAAGGTGTGGGAAGGCGGCATGGCCATCTTCGGCGGCATCGGGGTGGGGGCCTTGGCCGCATTCCTGTGGTGCCGCCACCGGCGTTATCCGTTCGCCCTGCTGGCCGATTGCATCGCGCCGGCGCTGATGGTAGCGCAGGCCATCGGACGACTGGGCAACTGGTTCAACCAGGAACTGTACGGCATGCCGACCACGCTGCCATGGGGCCTCAAGCTCAACGATGCGGACGCCATCGGCAAAAGTGAGATCTGCTACAACGGACAGGCATGCCCGACCGGCACGCTGTTCCACCCCACGTTCCTGTACGAGATGATCTGGAACCTGATCGGCGCCGCGATTATCGTGTGGCTCGGCCACAAACTCGTCGACGTGCTCAAATCCGGACAGCAGTTCGCCATGTACATGATGTGGTACGGGCTTGGACGCACTTGGATCGAAAGCATCCGCATCAACTATTCGACGATCATCCTCGGCCTGCGAGTCAACGTGTGGACCGCGATCATCGTGTTCCTTGCCGGGTGCATCCTGTTCGTCGTGTTGTGGCGCTTCGGCAGTGAGACACGCGACCTGACGTCCAGACTGCGCGCGGTCACGGCCGACGAGATGGAACGTCAGCGCCAGCTGGAAGAGCGGGCCGCCGCGAAATCCGGCAAGACGGCCAAGACCGCGAAGCCCGAGACTCCCGCCGAAACCGCCGAGAGCGAGATCCATCAGGACTGAGCGCCCGCATCCGTCCGAATCAGGATATCGCACAAGAGCATAGAAAACCGCAATACCATAACACACAAACAAGAACGTCGTGTAGGCGCAAGCCGTCTCGTCGTTCTTCCACCATAGAATGAGAGCCATGAGCATACAAATCGCACCCAGCATCCTTTCCGCTGATTTCTGCAACCTCGAACGCGACCTCAAGGCCATCGCCAACGCCGACCTCGTGCATGTCGACGTGATGGACCACCACTTCGTGCCGAACCTCACCCTTGGCGAGCCCATCGTCAAGCGCATCTGCGAGGTCACCGACCTGCCGGTCGACGTGCACCTGATGATCGAGGACCCCGACCGTTGGGCCCCCGAATACGCGAAGCTCGGTGCCGCCTCCATCTCGTTCCATATGGGCGCCACCCACGCGCCGGTGCGTCTGGCCCGCCAGCTGCGTGACATGGGCTGCAAGGCATGCTTCGCCGTGCGTCCCGCCGAGCCGGTCGAACCGATTTTCGACATCCTCGACGAGTTCGACATGGTGCTGATCATGACCGTCGAACCCGGTTTCGGCGGACAGAAGTTCCTGGACAACCAGATGGCGAAGGTTCGTCGCCTGCGTGACGAGATCACGCGTCGGGGCCTGTCCACCCATATTCAGGTCGACGGCGGCGTCAGCCCGAAGACCGCCCACATCGTCGCTGAGGCCGGCGCCGACGTGCTGGTCGCCGGCTCCGCCGTGTACGGCGCTGAGAGCCCGGCCCAGGCCATCGACCAGATCAGGGACAAGGCCGCTGCCGCATACCGCGACTGACGGCGGAAACGCAGAACATGGCACGCGACGGCTCCGACACCAATGCCGGACCGCGATCGCGGCGACGCCGTCGAGTGCCTCAACCATGCACAATCTCAAGGGACACATATCATGAAGACGTTTGAATCGCTATTCGCCGAACTGTCCGAGAAGGCCGTCACCAAGCCCGAAGGCTCCCTGACCGTGGACGAGCTCGCCAAGGGCACGCACTTCATCGGCAAGAAGATCATCGAAGAGGCGGGGGAGACCTGGATTGCGGCCGAATACGAGGGCGCGGACCGCACGGCCGAAGAGATGAGCCAGCTGCTGTACCATCTCCAGGTCATGATGATCGCCAAGGGTATCACCCTGGAGGACGTTTATAAGCACCTGTGACAAACAGACCGGCCGGTCTGGAGGGAGAAACACCATGCTCAGAATCGCAGTGCCCAACAAGGGCATGTTGTCGGAGCCTGCTTGGAACATGCTGTCCGAGGCGGGGTATCGTCTGCGTTCCAATCCGCGTCAGCTCGTGGTGGAGGACCCGGACAACGACATCGAGCTGTTCTATCTGCGGCCGCTCGACATCGCCGTGTATGTCGGCCGCGGCACCATCGACGTCGGCATCACGGGCCATGACCTGCTGCTGAACTCCGGCACCGAGGCCAGCGAGCACATGGAGCTCGGCTTCGGTGCGTCCACGTTCCGCTTCGCCGCGCCGAACGATTCCGACTTCCATACGCTGCAGGACATCCAGGGCAAGCGTGTGGGCACGTCCTTCGACAAGCTCGTGCACAACTATCTGGTGGCGCACGGCATCGAGGCCGAGACCATCCACCTCGACGGCGCCGTGGAGTCCTCGGTGCAGCTGGGCGTGGCCGACCTCATCGCCGACGTGGTGTCCACCGGCACCACGCTGCGCAACGCCGGCCTGCGCATCTTCGCCGACCCCATCATGCACTCCGAAGCGGTGCTCATCCGCTCCCCGCGCCTCGACCCCGAGGACGAGCGGCTCACCATCCTCAGCCGCCGCCTGCAGGGTGTGCTGACCGCGCAGCGCTACGTGCTGATGGACTATGACATCCCCGTCGGCAAGGTGGCGGCCGCCGTCGCGGTGACCCCCGGATTCGAGAGCCCGACCGTATCCCCGCTGCACGACAAGCAGTGGAATGCGGTGCGCGTGATGGTGCCCAAGGCGAAGGTCAACCAGCTGATGGACAAGCTGTACGAGGTGGGTGCCCGGGCCATCATCGTGACCGCGCTGCAGGCCTCCCGCATGTGACGAACGGTGTTCGACAATGGGTACACAGCAGCACGCCGGCGGCGGATACCGCCAGAAGATCAAGCAGAAGTTCAACCAGGAGTACAGCCCCGAGCCGAGGGACATCTACTTCACCGTGCCGAACCTCATCAGTGTTCTGAGAATCGCGTCCATCCCCTTCATCGCATGGCTGGTCGCCGATCACCGGATGGTGCCCGCACTGATCGTCCTCGCCGTTTCGGCCATCACCGACAGCCTCGACGGCATCATCGCGCGCGCCTTCAATCAGGTGAGCAAGATCGGGCAGATCCTCGATCCCATCGCCGACCGCCTGCTGATCATCTGCAGCGTCCTCGCATTGGGCGTCGCCGGGATCATCCCCTGGTGGATGATCATCATCATCGCGGCCAGGGACGCATGGATGATGCTGCTCGTGCTGTGGCTTGCTCAATACGATTACGGCCCGTTGCCGGTGCATTTCGTCGGCAAGGCCGGCACTTTCATGCTGATGGTCTCCATCGTCGCGCTGATTTTCTGCGACATCTGGGTGAACCCCTTCGTCGGGCTTCTGCACCTCGCCGCGCTGGCCGCCGGCATCTGGGGCGTCGGACTGTACTGGCTCGCCGGTTGCATCTACAGCAAGCAGGGCATTTCACTGCTGGTGAAAGAGAAACGTGCCGATGGACGCTGATCCGATCAAGCCGCTGTCGTTTCCCGTGCCGGCCGAGAACGCGCCGGTGAAACGTCGCGCGGTGTTTTCGGATTCCGTGGCCCAGTCGCAGTCCCGGCATGTCAGGCCCGCGGAAGGCGGGCAGACCATGCCGGCCCGCCGCAGACGGCTGCATGACGATTCACTCAAGCTCATCGACGATCTCACCAACCGCCCCATGGATCCGCTGTTCTCGGATTCGAGGCTCGACCAGCGTCCGCGCTCGCGTCTGTCGACGTGGGCGACGAAGTTTCTGGTGTTCGCCATGTGCATCGCCGTCGGTTTCTACGGGTCGCTGTTCATCGAACGGCTGCATTCCGACCCGCGCAAGGTCGTCAGGCAAAGCCTCGCCAGCGAGCTGCGCGAGACGCGCGGCCAGGCCGACACGCTCATGAACGAAGTCAACGATCTGCGCAACCAGGTCACGGAACGATCGAAGAAGCTGGGCGGCACGGGTGAGGATTCGACGCTGGTCAACGACGAGATGGTCAACGGGCTTGTCGCCGTGGAGGGGCCGGGCATCAGCCTGACCCTGGCCGACCCCATCGCCGCCGGCTCCGACGGGGCATCGACGCCACGCGAGTCCAGCGGCATGCAGATTCGCGTGGTCACCGACGCCGACCTGCGGCTGCTGGTGCGATTGCTGTGGCAGGCGGGCGCCGAGGGCATAGCCATCAACGGCAACCGGCTCGGCGTGCAGACATCGGTGCGCAAGGCGGGATCGAACATTCTCGTCGGCGTCACCGCCGTGACCAGCCCGTACACGATCCAGGCGATAGGGGACCGCGACACGCTGGCCTCCGCGGTCAGCAAGTCCACGCAGCGCAGTCTGTATGATTCGTTCGCCCAGGCGGGCATATACCCTCAGGTGAATAAAGAGAGTTCGATTACACTGGAAGCGGCGCCTTCCGGCGAATTGTCCTATGCAAAGAGGAGCGAGTAGATGGCAGCGGTACTAGGTCTCATCATCGGCGTGGTGCTCGGCGTGTTCGTCAAGCCGGATATCCCCATCATTCTGCAGCCGTATCTTCCCATCATGGTGGTCGCCGCGCTTGACGCGCTACTGGGAGCGGCCCGCGCGTACTTCGAGCGCAGCTTCTCCGACAAGGTGTTCGTCATCTCGTTCATCTCGAACGTGGTCACCGCGACGCTGCTGGTGTTCCTGGGCAATCAGCTGGGCGTCGGATCCCAGCTGCAGACGGCCGTCATCGTCGTGCTGGGAATCCGTATCTTCTCGAACGTGTCGGCAATCCGTCGCTTCATCTTCCGGGGGTGATGAACCATGGTGGCGCACAAATCGTCTCGTGACGTGCTGTCGCAGCTGCACGAGCAGCATGCGCAGGACAAGAAGAACGATCGCATGGAGACCGGCTCGTTCCCCGTAGTGCGCAAGAAGCCGAAGCGCCCCGTCAAGGACGGCTCGGCGCGCATGCGCCTGATGACGAGCGTGCTCATCCTCATCATGTGCGCGTTGCTGGGATACGGGTACATGATCCAGATCAACAACGCCGACGCCACATACGAGACGCTGAGCGAGGACGAGCTGACCAGGCTGATCAGCGAGACCGGCACACAGGTGCAGAACCTGGAGCAGCGCAAGTCGGAGCTGACCAATCAGCTGGAATCGCTCAAGGCCGCGGCGAACAAGACGCAGGAGGCGGAGCGCATCGCCAAGCAGAACGAGGAGACCAACGGCATCCTCGCCGGTCGTTTGCCCGCGACGGGCAAGGGCGTGTCGATCAGCATCTCCCAAGGGTCGAAGACGAAGATCGACGCGGCGACGATGTACAAACTCATCGAGGAACTGCGCAACGCAGGCGCCGAGGTGATGGCCATCAACAGCGTGCGTGTCGTGACGAAAACCTATGTCAGCGACACGGACGACGGACTGGAATGCGACGGTGTCGCGCTGCGCGCGCCGTATCGGATCCTGGCCATCGGCGATCCCCAGAACCTTCAGAACGCCGTCAATATCGCGGGTGGCGTGGGTTCGAGTCTGAAGGTGAAGTACGGCGCGACGGTGAGCGTGACGTCCTCGGATTCGATTACCATCAGCCAAATTCGCAAGTCAACCGACAATACGTATGCAAGGGCTGTAGAATAGCGTTTATGACAGATCCGATTCCAAGTGCAGGCGAGACGACCATCATTGGTCTGCCCGCCATCCAGATTCCCATCACCACCACAGGTGACCGTCCCCTCACGCAGGAGGACATCGAAACCATCGCGCGGCTCGCACCGGGCACCGCACTGCTCATCTCGACCAGAGGCGCCGTTTCCGGGTCCCGCTACCTGCTCGATGAGGACGAGGTGACGGTCGGGCGCGACTCCCGCGCCGACATCCTGCTGGACGATTCGACGGTATCCCGTTCCCATGCCGTGTTCCGCCGCGTCGGCGACACATTCGCGGTATACGATTCCGGCAGCCTCAACGGCACCTATGTGAACCGCCAGCGGGTGGACCATCAGCAGCTGCGCAACGGCGACGAGATCATGATCGGTAAGTTCCGTCTGGTTTTCTTCACCAAATCCGCCGTTATCGCGTGATGATGCGAAGCCGTGCGCGTTAGACTGGGACGGTACGTCATTCATGTGATCGTGCATGTGCCGGTCCGGCGCATGCACAGGACGGGGGAGTGCGATGGCTGAGCAGACAGGGAGCCAGATGGCCGGGCTGCATCTGGTCGTGCCGCTGGAGCAGAGGCTCGATCTCGGTGCGTCCGACGCCGTGCAGGGGGAGCTGTTCGTCGACGAAGGCGCCCGCCGCCCGACACGGGGCTACCGTGGTACGGTGGCTTCCAAGGTCGCCGGCATCACGTACCGTCAGCTGGACTATTGGGCGCGCAAGCAGATCGTCGAACCATCGATCACCCCATCTCACGGATCGGGGTCGAGGCGACTGTACTCCTTCAAGGACGTGGTGATTCTCGCGGTGTCCAAGAAGCTGCTGGATGCGGGCGTGAACCTGCAGAACGTCACTACGGCCATCGGGTTCCTGATGCAGCGCGATGTCGACCAGCTTGAGCATGTCACCATCATGTGCGATGGGGAAGAGGTGCATGAATGCACCACCAGCGACCAGATGATCGCACTGCTGCAGAGCGGCAAGGCCGTGTTCGGCGTGTCCGTCGGCTCGCTGTGGCATCAGATTCATGACGCGCTGGAGACCGAGGACTACGTCGATCTGCAGTCGTCCTCGGCGAACGTCGGCTCCGCAGGGTCGGGACGTGTCGCCGGTCGGCCAATCGACGAGCTTGCTGCCATGCGCATGCGCAGGAAGATTGCCGCCCAGCGTGCCGCACGCGAGGCGGCATAACCGGAGGCTGGCGTATGGATGAGCTGCTTCCGCTGTTGTTGTGGGTGTTCGCCGTCGTGTGGATGCTCTCGGTGTGCGGCATCTGCATTGTGAGAAGCCGGTTCGGCACGGGGGAGAGGCACCCCGAGGTGAACCCCGTCAGCTGGAATGTGGTGCTGGCCCAGATGGTGTCCGTGCTGTTCGCGGGCATCCCCTTCATGGTGTATCTCATGGCGAGCGAGGAACTGTCCCCCGCATTCCACGATTTCTACACCGACCACTTGGTGATCGGCGCGGCGATAGTCATCGCGCTGGTTTTTGTGGAGCTGTTGCTGATGGGTATCCAGGCGCATCGTGCGCATCTCACCGAAGTCGACCGTGTGGTCCGCGGCGCCACGCATACCGAGGCGTGACGCATGCGTCTGTGAGACGAGAATATATCGTTATGGATTGGGGTTTGCCATATGATGGCAAACCCCAATCCATAACGATATCTGGCCGTACGTTCACCGCTGCAAGTGTTATAGATTACGATGAATGCGTTCGTACCAAGAGCATCCGGCGTCAGTTTCGTCGCGTCCAATTCGATGTTCCATGATCCCGAGCTGTCGGTTTGGAACGTGATGGGCAGTTCCCCCAACAAAGTGTCTCCCTGCACCTCGTTGTCGTCGTTGCCGAACTTGACCTCTACGACCGGCATGTTGACCGTCTGCTTGCTGGTGATGATGCATGAGAAGTCATCGAACGCGTTCATGGGCGCGCGCCTGCTCATGGACCGCGCGCACGAGTACGACAGGCTCGACGAGGCCTTCCTCGCCGACCTCCGGCTCATCCTCATCGCCACCTACCTGAAAAACACAGCCAAAATCTGCACGAAGATATCTTTATCCGGCGAAAGTCCCATAATCACGTCTTGAAAAATAGGACTTTCGCCGGATAAAAGTGCAAAAGCGGAACGTCAACTGCCCCGAAGATCATAAATCTGACATAACGTACATTATCGGCTAACTATTCGGGAATCTTAGAAACGGCTTAATTTCAACGGTCTTCATTTCGCACAGGTAACCGTGGATGCCTCTGGGTGGCCCGTTGTGGCTACGCATTTCACACGACGGGAGACCAACGATGGCAATGGGTGGCGGCGGCTCGACATACAAGAGCGCCGATGGAATCTGGCACGCCGCGATAGACATAGAGCCCGACAGGGCCACCGGGCGCAGGCGGCGGCTCACGGCCCAAGGCAAGACCAAGGCGGTGGCGAACGTGAGGCTCAGGATGAAGCTGGACGCATACGTGCGCAAGGGAGGAACCCGGCCAAGATGGTCCGCCCGGTGAGCGCTTCGAGCAGTTCGCTGAAAGTCAACCCACCTTCACTACCGGATGACGGATGACGGTTTTGAGGTTTTCCGGTTTTGCTCGGCGCGGATCGGATATGTAGATTTCGTGATGTCGGCGGGCGTCGGAGAGGTCGAGCTCGTAGCCTTGCGAGCGCGCGTAGTCATCCAGAATCGCCACGGTTGCGGGCTCGTCGTCGTACGGGCCCTTGTGCATGACCTGCGCGACCACGCCTTCATCGAAATCGAAGAGATATGCGCGATTGACGTCGGATTCCGGGTGTTTGGCGGCAAACGATGCCTTGGCCCACGCAAAGACCTTATCGGTCACGAATTCCGGCAGACGAATCATCGAAGTCCAATGGAAGTCGGCTTTGTGCGCGTAATCGACGCCGGGCACACCCTCCCCCATGCTCCATAAGCCCTCCAGCGGAGGCACGGTGTAGTCGAAGTACCCGTCGATATGCTCGGCCGGGTTCTTTGACTTCTTGCTCATTTTGACGGTGAACGAAATGCCGTAAAGCAGTTGCATCGCCTTGGCGTAATCGCCGCCTTCTTCGTTCGGGTCGCCCACACCGTCCACCGCGACGAACCGCATCGCCGGTACCATGACGATGGCCGGCATGGTCTTCGGCTGATACAGGTCCTTATACTCCTTCTTATAATCGAACGCCATCGCTCATTCCCCTTCCGCCACCGCATCGATCTCGTCCTGATGCCGCCACCGCTTGAGGTTTGGCAGCAGCGCCGACATGCAATCCTCGGCCTGTTCGACGCTGATATGGCAGGATTCCGCCATCATCGGCGCACACGCGGCGACCAATTCATCGCTATTGGCATAGTCCTGAAGAAAAACGCCGTCGTCATAGCAGTAGTTGCAATAATCTCCGCTTCGCGTTCCATCCGGTTCGGTGCCATGGTCTTCCGGGCGATAGAACGGCATGGCGCAACTTTGGCAAAAACCGTTGTCCGGCATCTCCATAAGCCTCGCCATCGGCACCTCAAAACGGGTGCTGATAAGCCGAATCATGTCGATGCTCGGCTCTGCCGTTCCCTTCTCCCAGCGGGAAAGCGCCTGTTGGGTGACGAACAGCTCGTGCGCGAACTGCGACTGCGTAAGACCTCGCTCCTCGCGCACGACTTTGATAACCTGACCGATTGACATGACTACCTCCCGACATCGGAAAACGATTCGAGCGCCTCCGCTGTGTGCTTGCTGATTCCATTCTAAGGGCATGGCCCGTTCGCCAAGCGCGGGTACAACAAACCGTTGTTCGCGCTTGCATCCCGGAGGAAGAAACGGCTCGGTCGAACCTATTTCCTCTCCGCACCCTTCAATTCTCCCGGTTCCTCTGACTTCAGCGTCTCCGCGCAGGACATCGCCGGGTAGATCGAGGGCCCGGCCACTGCACCATCGCCAAGGCGACGAAGCGCTCCGTTCTGTATGCGCCCGCTTCGATTGCGGCCCGCCAGACGCCACGCGCGTGCCGGCGTATCCAAGCCCTGTGCCTCGCCCTCGTCGTGGAGGACACCTTGGTCAGTGAGGACATGAAATGCTCCGTCGGGATATGGAACTCCACCGCGTAACCAGTCATGCCCTTGGCTGTCCGGCCGCTTTCCGCGCCATGCCTTAGATGGATAGGAAAAACAACGTCGAAAGGTTGGCAAGCATATGTCGAAGGAGCTGGAGACCGTGGTGCTGTGGCGCGACGGGGGCGGCGGACTGTGGATGGGGTGGGACAGGCCGGAACGCCCGTGGAACTGGCTGACGGGAACGGACGCCTCGCTGGACGACCTGCTGTCGGGCGGGAGCCGGAAGGTCGAGGAGTCATTCGGGAGAATCGACCCCGACGACGTGCGCCCGACGCCCGACCTGCCCGACCGCGACCCGCGCAACGTCCTGACGGACACTTGGCGCGTGGTGCCGGACGACCGCCTCGTGACGTTCGAGCCCGGCGGTCTGCCGAAGTCATGGCGAATCTCCGCCGTGAGGCGCAACGCTGCCGACCTGAGTCTGGTCGTCAACGACCCTGTGACCGGCGAACCCGTCGAACCCGATCCCATGGCCCTTCTGAGGGATGGCTGCTTCGACTTCGACAGGAGCCGCGAGACGTCGGAATGGCAGGGCTTCTGGAGGTCGGAGCGCGGCACGGTGGCCTACCGCGACGCATCGGGGCTCGTCCGCAGATGGACGCCGGGTATGATGAAACCGCCCCACGGCAAAGGGCAATGCACACCGAGGCCGTGGGCCGCTTCATCCCCATAGCCAATTGTCATATACGGGTTTGGCTACCTTTGGCAGGCTTCGGTCCAAACCACTGATTAATATGGCTTCAAACCGTTGAAATAAGGCCATTCCTGAAGCCCGGTCGAATCACTGTCGCACAGCGTAATTATCGGATAATAGTACGGTATGTCAGATGGTCACTTCGCGAAATAATCATTCACCGCGGCGGCAAGCTCATCGACGGTATCGATGATGCGGTATGCGCCATGTTCCTCAAGCTCACCGGCTTCGGCGTACCCCCAACGGCAACCCAGGCAATCGAGCCCGCATGCGATGGCGCCGTCGACGTCGGTCCAACGGTCGCCGACCATCAGGGCGCGGTCACCGGCATCTGCATCGAATCCGATGCTGTCGAAGCAGTATCGGATGACCTGATCCTTGTCGATGCGCGAATTGTCTGTGCTGGCGCCGTAGATGCCGTCGACCATGGTATCGAGATGGAAATGCTCGCACACTGGCTCGGCCTGATATTGCGGCTTGCACGTGGCGATTGCCAGGTGCAAGCCGTCGGCGCGCAATACCGCCAGCTGCTCGGGAATACCGGCGTACACGCTGTTGTACAGTCGTCCGGGAATTTTGTGGCCGGGATTGTTCGGGTCGTCGAACACCGCCTTGTCCGCATAGTATTCGCGGTATATCTCCACGCCGCGGTCCAGCAGCTCGTCCGGCATATGGTTGCGTCTGAACGATTCGATGATGGCTGGTCCGATGAACCGGTGCATCTCCTGATCGTCGGGAACCGGCAGGCTGAGCTCCTCGAACGCCTTGGTGGCGCAGGCGATGATGCCCGGGTCCGATTGCGTCAACGTACCGTCAAGGTCGAGCAGCACCACGTTCCTGCGCTGCCGGGTCGTGACCTGATGCTGAGACATGCCTCTCCCCTTACTCGTAGTCGGGAATCCAGCCGCTGTGGTGCATTTCAAGACGCTTGTCCAGCAGCTTCTTCAGTTCGTCCTCGCTGCGACGCTCCAGCAGCATGTCCCAGTGGGTCCTGGTGGGCTTGGCGATCTCGTTGGCCTCCTCGTCGCCGTCGCCCTCGCGGTGCGCGATGGTGCCGCAGCGGCATTCCCACTCGTCGGGGATTTCGGCGCCCTCGGCGAACGGCAGGATGGTCCGGTGTCCCTTGGGACAGATGTACGCCACCTCGCTGCGTGCGGCGAAGTCCACGTTGTCGTCGGATTCCAGTGATTTCGCGCCGATGCTCATACCGCGTAGGCTGCGTTCCGCCATGACGTTCCTCCTTGTGGTCTTTCTTGTCGATCTTTCCCGAAAACTATTATCACGCTACAAAACAGTTCGGACGAGTCGTATATTCCCCGTTCCGGTCCTGCCTTGCCGCCTGCGACGATTCCGTCAGCCCTCGCCGATGCCCGAATAGGCGACGATGCCGCGGTTGACCAGTTCCATGGCCTCGTGCGCGACCTGGGCGAGGTGCGCGCTCCCCTGCGGCAGATACGGCTCTGCCGCCGAGATCTGCTGGAGGATGTCGGACAGACGCTTCGCGTTGCGCACGAAATCGCCGCCGGTCATGTCCCGGTCATGCAGCACATATGCCAGACTGTTGCCGCTGGCCCAGTCGTACATGATGTCGACGATGCCGAAGTCGAGTTGCTGCAGGTCGTCAAGCCCCTCATCCTCGCACAGCATCGTGAGCTGCGCATGCAGACGGTCCAAAGATTGCGAAGTCTGGGCGACCGGGCCTTGGATGCCGCCGGGCCAGCGCCTCGGTTCTCCCCCGGTGCCTCCCCTGGCTTCGAACACCAGGGCGGAGAGCACCGCGGCGAGCTGTCGCGCCGTCAGATGGTCGAACATGCCGCGTTCCAGCGCTTCGGCGAGCACGATGTCCTGCTCGCTGTAGATGTGGCGCAGCAGTTGCCCCTGCTCGCTCAATCGCATGTCCGTCCCGTCGCGCTTCACGTATCCCAGCTGTTCCAGGATGGAGCAGATACGGTCGAACTGTCGGGCCACGGACCCGGTGCGCGACTCGTACCTGTGCTGCACCCGCTCGTATTCGCGCATCTCGCGAATCCAGCGATGGCCCCATTTCATATGCTGCTGCATGTCGGGGCACTGCCGGCACGGATGTTCGCGGTCGCGCTTCTTCAGGGTCTCGATGGACTGGTCCAGCTCGCGGAACGTGTTCTTGCGCTGCTCGTCGGTCGGGAAGGCGGTCTGCTTGAGCTTGCGCCGGCCGTTCTTCTCCAGGTCGGACAGCTCCATGCGGATGCGCATCAGAGACGCGAAATCCCCGTACTCGCAGTGGAATGCCTGCTCATAGCCGTCCAACGCCTGTTTCAGCGTGGTCAGTTGCGATTCGAGCTGCCAGGCCGACTCGTTGGCCTCCCACTGGGCGAAGGAATGGTCCAGCGTGGCGCGAGTCGTCTCGTAGTCGCTGGTGTTGAGCAGATTGACGGCCATGTTGAACGTGGCATGGAAGCTCGAATGCAGCGGGTAGACGCGCTTGCTGGACAATGCGGCGGCGGTCGCAGGTATGAAATCGCGATGGTCGACGACGATCGCGTGTCCGATCGTATCGATGCCGCGACGGCCGGCGCGGCCGGTCAGCTGGGTGAACTCCCCCGGTGTCAGCGGCACATGCCCGCTGCCGTTGAACTTCTCCAGCTTTTCGACGATGACGCAGCGCGCAGGCATGTTGATGCCCAGCGCGAGCGTCTCCGTCGCGAAGACCATCTTCACCAGTCCCTCTTCAAACAGGCGTTCGACTATCTGCCGGAACAGCGCGACCATGCCGGCATGATGGGACGCGAAGCCCTCCTCCAGCGCGAACCTGAACCGGGAGAACTGCAACGCCTTGAGATCCTCCTGGCTCAACTGCCCGGCGACCATCTCGTCGACGATGGCGCGGATACGCCGCATCTCGTCCTCGGTGGTGAGTTCCAGCCCCGCATTGATGCACTGCTCGACGGCCTGATCGCAGCCGTTGCGCGAGAATATGAAATAGATGCCGGGAAGCATGTCGAGATAGTTGAGCTCGTCGACCACCGCCCAGCGCTTGGGCGTGTGGCGCTGCGCCGGCACGTGGCCCCGCGAACGGCCACGGCCGCGGGAGCGTGAGTTCTCGGTGCCGCGGCGGCGCGCCGCCTGACGGTCAAGCTGATCGAGCCGGTCGATCAGGCGCGCGTTGAGCTTGGTGGTCTGCTCGCCCTGGGCGTCACGCCGGTACAGGTCGAGCAGCTCCGGCTCGGTGTGGTCGTCGGCCTGCACGAGCACATGCTGCTCCAGCGGGACGGGACGGCGCTCGGAGACCACCAGCTTAGTGTCGCCGCGGACGGAGGATATCCAGGACGAGAAATCCTCGACATTGGAGACCGTGGCGGACAATCCGATGACGCTGACCTGCCGGGGAAGATGGATGATGACCTCCTCCCAGACCGGGCCGCGGAACCGGTCGGCGAGGTAATGGACCTCGTCGAGTATGACGAACCGCAGCGCGTTGAGCATGGTCGAATGCTCGTAGAGCATGTTGCGCAGTACCTCGGTCGTCATGACGACGATGTCGGCCTCGGAGTTGATCGAGATGTCGCCCGTCAGCAGCCCGACGCGGTCGGCGCCGTAAACGGCGGTCAGGTCATGGTACTTCTGGTTGCTCAACGCCTTGATCGGCGTGGTGTAGAACGCCTTGACATTACGCTCGCGGGCCAGATACATCGCGAAGTCGGCCACCACGGTCTTGCCTGCGCCCGTCGGAGCCGCGACGAGCACGTTCTCCCCCCGCTCCAACGCGTCTATCGCGTCCTGCTGGAAATCGTCCAGGTCGAACGGCAGCGTGGCTGCGAAACGCGCGGCGACGCTCGCGTTATGCGCCTGACGCTTCTGGAATGCGGCATACCGCTGGGAAGGCGATGGGCCGGGTCGATCCGCCGCCGAATGTTTGCGCTGATGTTTGACCATGCGTGAAACCCCGTTCGTCACAGACGGCCATCGCCGTCGGATTCTCATATTCGCCTGCGTGCATGAGACGATGCCGCGGGCCGCGCCACAGCTTGCAGCCGCAGTTCGTCAACGGTTGAAGCGTGACCACCGCGCCCACGCACGCGCGTGACGTTCGCGCTTCGCGTTCCGGTGCCTGATGACGTCGACCTGCGCATCGTCATACCGGCTGATGGCGCTGTTCAACGGTTGGGTGAATGTCGGAGGGGCGAGCGGCTCGCGCGCGTCCGCACCCTGCGGAACGTCCGCGAGCTCGGAGAGGGGCTTGCCGAGACGGCTGCCGATCTCCGCAATGCCGTTCAACGCCCTGAAGCCGTGAAGGGCGGCGTACGCGATGCCCGCCACGATCATCGCCAGCATGAACAGCGAGAGAATGAGCCAGATCCACCAGGGCATGAGATCACTCCTCTTCCGGGGTGTCTTCTTCACGTGTGCCGAGGCTGAGCTCGCGCTGCGCACGGGCGACGATCATCGTGCGCAGGGTCTCGGGTGCGACCGCGGTGATGTGACGCGCATGGGCGATGCAGAAGGCGACGAACCAGGAATCGGACGACACGATGATATGCACTTTCTCGCCCGGGCTGCACGGCTCGACGGTGGCTCCCGGCATCGACTTGATGAACGGAAGATCCGGCTGATCCGTGATGAACACGGCCGGAGTGCCGTTGTCGAAGCTCCACTTGCGCAACTCGCTCACCGGCATGTCGGGAATGTCCACGTGCTTGACCGGAGCGATGACCTCGGCGTGCTCGATGCGGGCGAGCCGGAGCACCTGCCATGTGCGGGGCTTGCCGTTCGCCTTGTTGATGAGCTGGTCGCGTGAGACGAACTTGCGCCGGTCCTCCGGAGTGGAGTCCAGCACGTCGGTCCAGACGGCGGCATAGTAGACGCCCTCATCCACGAAGATCTTGGAGGGGGCGACGACCTTGCGGCGGGTCCGTCCCGCGCCGTCCGTGTATTCCATGTCGAGCAGCGATTCGGTGGAGATCGCGCGCTTGACGACGGAGAAGCAGTGGGGCTCCAGCTCGTAGCCGGTCAGGCTCAGCCAAGGGGTCTCCCCCGGCTTGACCAGCTGGCGCAGACGCTGATACAGCGAGGCCGCCTGCGTGCGCTGCGCCTCCGGCAGCAGCGGCGAATGCGCGAGGTAGCTCACCGAAGCGGTGAGCATGCTCAGGTATTGCGGGGAGATGCCGGCGAGGCGTTCCAGTCCGAGCGAATTCGTCGCGGACACGATGCCTTCGGCGTCAAGCAGCGACCAATCGATGTCGAAGAACTGGCTTCCGGCCATCTCGCCGTCGTCGGAGACCGTGGTCAGCGTGTTGATGTCTTTGTGGATCACGTTGACGTATTTCTTGAGCTCGTCATCCGACTTGGGCCTGCCGATGAAGCGCTCCGCGAGTTCCGCGAGGGAGAATTCCTCACCGAGGTGGGCGGACAGGAAGAGCATCAGGCGCAGTCTGCGGTCGACCTCGCTGCCGGTCTGGAACGAGGTCCCGGACTTCTTCTGGTGGTTTTTCTTGGGGTCGGCGTCCTCCGGCTCGGGGGTCGTGCTGGTGATGGTGGGCGTGGCGACCGTGGCGCTGCCGGTATCGTCCGACGATCTGTCGGCCAGCATCATGTTTGACGCCGCCTGGAGACGACGGTTGAAGGCGTCGACGGCCTCCTGCGGGCTGACGATCACTGCGCCGGGATGTTCGAGCACGAACATGGCGAGGTCGTCGGAATCGGTGTAGGCGACGTTGATGTTCTCTCCGTCCACGTCGACCGTCGCCGCGAAACGGCGGGAGTCGACGACGCGCACGAGAGCCGGCGGAATCGTCTGCGTGCCGAGTCCCGGGGCGATGGAATCCAATCCGAGGCCGGGGATGGGCGTCTGCGGCACCCTTGGCGTGGTGCGGGACACATGCTGCGGCGTCACGGTCTGCGATTGCGTGGACGATACGGAAATCGAACGTGCGAGATAGTTGGCCGCGGCGAGAACCGGCAGATCCTCCTGCTCGAAGCGCAGGCGGATGCGCGGCTCGTCCCCGAGCTGCAGTCGGTACGACGCGAAGTCCTGTCCCTCGGACTTCGAGGAGTATTCAGGCTGGCGTGACTCGATGGCGATTCCCATTGCCGCGAGCTTGGCGCGGTCGCGCTGGAACTGCTTGGCGAACGCGGCCTTCGCGGCCTGATCGGCAAGCTCCCCGTAGGAGTCGGCATATGCCTTGACGCGCTGGGCGATTTGCCGCGAGGTCAGCCACTGCGGAAACGCAGACGACAGCACGGCCAACACATCCAACTCATGTTTGCCCCATTTGTCGGAAAAGCGGCGTCTCCCGTTCGATCCCTCTGCCATTAGTCCTCACGTATCGTTAGCATTCCAATTAAATATGCATGGGTATCACGCACACCACATCCCATGATAGAGGGTTTTGTTGTGTGCGGCTTGCATTTTGTCAAAAATAGGTATTTTTTCTTCGTACGGCGGACACATCACACCCAATCACCGGGCTCGATGCCCATCGGTCCGACGTATTCGCCGTTGGGTACGTAACTGGGCTCGTTTCTATCCTCCAGACGCGCGTCGGCGAACATGATGACGTCACGTCCGAATGTCCAGTCTCCCTTGATGCTGACCGAGTTCGCGGCGGCGAGCGACGGCACGTTGTAGGGGAACCGTTCGTTGAAGTCCTCGATGTTCTTGTAGTACCGCGGATCGAGGTCGACGTTCGGGAAAATGTAGTTGCCGTCCTCCATCTCATACGAGTCCGTAAGGTGGAACCGATCGGAACGCATAATGAACAGGTCGTTGGTCGTCTTCACTGGCAGGAACCGCATGCGGTCCACCTGCACACAGATCGCGCCTTCGAACAGGCCGATCGCCGCGCCCATCGCGGTCTCCAGCTGGACCACCGCCGGGGACTGGGGGTCGGTCGGGTCGACGGTCTTGTTGTTGATGATGACGGGAAGCGGCAGCACGCCGTCATGCTCGGCGAGCATGTCGCGCAGCACGTCGATGCGCACCCAGATGTTGTTCGTGTTGAAATACGGGTGCTTGGCGATGTCCTGGGCCGCGTCCTTGTCGTCGGGATGCACCTGCGACATCTCCCGCAGGATCAGTCGGCCGGTGGCCGTGTCGCGCACGATATGGCCACCCTTGCGGTCCGCGTACGTGCGATTGGCGATCTCGACCATGAACGGGGCGCCCGTATCCTCGAAATACTGGGCGAGCGTGCGAGACGGGCGCGCACCCAGATTGTCGGAGTTCGAGATGAACAGGTATTCGAAGCCATGCTCCAGCAGAGTGTCCAGCAGGCCGGACTCCCGCAGCGTCGAGAACAGGTCGCCGTGGCCGGGCGGGCACCACTCCAGATCTGGGTTGGCCGGCCAAGACGCCGGCGCTCCGGTGGCCGCGTCGATCTTCGGCTCCTGATGCTGGATGATCTCCAGAGGGATGTCGGTCTGCTTGAACTTGCGCTGGTGTCGCAGTGCCTTCATCGTGTCATCCGAAGTGCGGAACGAGTTCATGAACGTGACCGGCAGAGGCACGTTCAGCCTCGTGCGCGCGGTGAGCACCTGACCGAGGATGATGTCGAGGAAGCGCATCTGCCGAGCCTTGTGGCGGCGCACCGGCAGCAGCGACTTCGCGCATTGCAGGCCCATCGAGGTTCCCAGGCCGCCGTTGAGCTTGAGGAATGCGGTCTTGGCGAACGCGTGCACTGCCTTGTCATGATCGATGGTCTTGTACACGTCATGGAAGCTCCGTACGCCGCGCAGCGGCTCGACGGCGTCCTCGCGGATCCACGCGCTCTCCTTCTCGCTGGCCCACACATGGTATGCGTGCCTGAACTGCGAGATGGCGATCTCGCTCATGCCCTGCTCGCGCATCTTCTGCGCCGACTGCTCGAACACATCGTCCACTGTCATCTTCTCCGTCCGTTTCAGATCTTCGGCAAACATTCCTATAGTCTACTCGCGTGGTGCTTCGTTCGCCAATCATCCCGCAGACGTATCCATTACGGGGGTATCCGGGGTGGGGCGGCTGGCTGCCGCACTGCAATGGTATGCGCAGATGGAACTTGGATAAGACTTGGATGGGCCATGCCGTCTATGTAGCTGGTGTCTCCCTATTGCGAGGTGATAGTCGGGAATTACCCGAGTCGCGACACGCTTGTTTTGCGTTATTGACGTCATATGGTAAATTCTCTTCTCGGTGCTTTTCGCACTGTTCGGGCCGTAGCGCAGTTTGGTAGCGCACTTGACTGGGGGTCAAGGGGTCGCGGGTTCAAATCCCGCCGGCCCGACAAGAATGGCGGGATCCCAACGATTACAAGTCGCTGGAATCCCGCTTTGTCATACTTGGGGGACATGAACTTCACGAACACGGTTCCACCACGTGTTCCGCGATGAACCGCCCCCGACGCGCGCGAGCGCCACCGCGATACGGCGCAGCCGCCTGCCGGCCCCGAAGGTCCCGGCACCCACATTCAACCCGGCGACGCACCAGTCAGCACAAGACGTGACGGCTTATCCCGGACACACATTCTGGCCTATAACCCGTTTTTACCGTGCCTCATTGCCTCCGCTGGCAGGCTGATACCCGGTATCTCCGCTTCGAGGGGTTGATTTCGCGCTCTCGGAACATCTATCTGCGTTTCAAGGGGTTGCCCAAACGCGATATCCGGAGTATGCGGGGACATCCCGCATTGGAATCATGCGGTTTCCGGCCCGGCTCTACTCAGGCACCAACCCCTCGAAACGCAGATAGATGTCCGAACGAGGGCGTGGTCGGCAAGGCTATCCGCGAATCAGAGGTGCCGCGAGAGGACATCATCGTCGCGTCGAAGCTGCCGGGTCGTCATCACCAGTACGATCAGGCACGCGTCACGATCGAGGAGTCCGTGGCCCGCATGGGACTCGACTACATCGACCTGTATCTGATTCATTGGCCCAACCCGTCGCAGGGCCAGTTCGTCGAGGCGTGGCAGGCGCTCGTCGACGCGCAGAAGCAGGGCATCGTCAAGCACATCGGCGTCAGCAACTTCCTGCCGGGTCATATCGACTTGCTGATCCGCTCCACCGGAGTCACGCCGGCCGTCAACCAAGTAGAGCTGTACCCCTTCTTCCAGCAGGCCGGGCAGCGCGCCTACGATCAGGCGCATGGCATCATCACCGAGGCGTGGAGCCCATTGGGCCACGCCAACCAGATGCTTAAGGATCCGACGATCGTGCGCATCGCCGCGATGGACAATCCCGAGGGACGTTCCTTCGCGTAGAACCCGCACTGGCACGAGGAAGCCTGACGGCCCGCGCCGACTGTCACGCCTTCGCCGCCGCGTCGGCGATGCACCGCAACGCGTTGAGCGTGCGCGGATAACCGATATACGGCGTGCACTGGGAGACGACGGCGATCAGGAACCTCTCGTCGTTGCCCACGCGCATGTTGGCCGCCGCATGGGAGGTGAGCTGCGGCTCGCACCCTCCCTGCGCGGCCAGGAAGCACAGCGTGATCATCTCGCGTCGGCGCGTGTCGAGCCCGCCGCGCGTGTAATAGTCGCCGAAGCAGTTGCCGGCCAGCCACTTGTTGATGTGACGGGTCTTCTCCGGCCCTGATTGCGCGAAGCCTCGCATGCGCTCGCCGAAGATGTCGATCTGCGCCTGCTCGCCCGCCTCAGCGCGGGTTTCGGGCGTCGTGGTGGATTGCGGTTCGAGCGGGAGGTGGATGTTCTTCGCCTCCAGTATCTCATTGGTCTTCTTCAGGAACGGCAGTACACGGCCGAAACCGAGATATGCAACCGCCTGGTAGACGATTTCCTTGACCTGGACGGCACCGACGCCGGATTCGAACGCGACCGGCACCATCAGCTCGAAGTCGTCGAGACCCTGGCATCCGATCAACGCCGCCAGAATGGCCATGGAGCGTGTGGCGTCGTCCAGATCGGGGTGATTCGCTCCCGGCTCGTTGACGACCTCGTCATAAGCGAAGTTCGAGAACAGCTCGATGAATTCCGGGTCTGTCTGTGCCAGCGTCCTGTCATCGTTCCAGAACTTGTTCATGCGGCTTTTCAGCTCATCGAACATGATATCTCCTTGCGGTTTGACTGCGATCGGCGGTCATTATGACTCGCTTTGAGATGTCACGGTAGCCGCTTCGAGCGCTTGAAGTACAGCGGCGGCGACACTTCCGCGTGTCGCCGCCGCAGCCGTCACGCGAGAGCCACCACGGTCCAGCCGTCCGCCGCGATTGCTCGTACCGCTCGCGCGCGCGAACTCGTGTAACGGTATCGCAGACGCGTCGCCGCGACGGCTTGACAGCGAGTAGAGTGGAGGGGGACGGGCAAAGTCCGATTGATGGAAACGATCCATGAACCAAGGAGGATGCATCATGCCAGGGCAGACAGATGAGAACAGGCTCCACGTTCTTCGTCACGCCGCCTTCACGGCGCGAGACGTGCGGGAGATGGAACGGCCACTGCTTGAGAACGGTGTCCCCCTGATGAGGATGGCTTCCGCCGCCACAGCCCATGTCGTCGCCGAAATGATCGAAGATGAGGGCGTCGCGTTGGAGGAGTCGAACATTGTGCTGCTCGCCGGCAGCGGCGACAACGGCGGCGACGGGCTGTTCGCCGCGACGATGCTGGCGAGCAACGGCGCTTCGGTCACCGCCGTCGCGGTCGGCCGCACGCTGCATGGCGAGGGCTTCGCCGCATTCGTCCGCGCCGGCGGCAAGGTGCTGATCCTCGACCCGGCCTCCGAGATTCCGGGGTGCGCTGCCGGCTTCAGCGCTGGAGAGGCCGGTGAAAGGCTTCGGGCCGCGGTGGAACTCGCCCAGCACGCGCATGTCATCATCGACGCGATGACGGGCATCGGCCTGAGCGGGGCGCTGCACGGCATCGCGGGCACGGTCGCATCCTCGCTGGGCGTCGACGGCACGATCCCCGACCGCACCGCCCTTCCCGCCGGCGACTCGACCGGCGAGTTCCCGTTGGTCGTCGCGGTGGACGTCCCCTCCGGCGTGGGAGTCGACGACGGTGCCATCACAGGCCCGTATATCCCTGCCGATGTCACGGTCACGTTCGGCGCCCTGAAGCCGTGCCTTATGCTGCCTCCCGCGGCGTACGCCTGCGGTCGCGTGACGCTGGTGGACTTCAGTTTCGACATCGACGGCCATATGCCGTTCGTCGAGGCGGTTTCCGGCGACAACGCGGCTGAGACCGTCCGACTCCCCCGGCTTGCAGACACGAAGTACTTACGTGGCGTGACCGGTCTGATCACCGGCTCCGAACGATACCCCGGCGCCGCGGTGCTGTCGTGCAAGGCCGCGGCCAAGACAAACATCGGCATGATCCGCTACATGGGTCCGCAGGTGTGCCGTGATATGGTGCTCGCCGCGGTCCCGGAGGCCGTACTCGGCAAGGGGCGCGTGCAGGCCTGGGTCGTGGGCTCCGGCGTTCCGACGGGTGAGACCGAGGATGATGATTTCCAGCGTGAGACCATCGCCAAGCTTCTGACGCATTATGCGCTGTCCTCTGACGATGACCCGGATGACGATGATGACCTCGCCTATGATATGCCCCCGCTGGTGGTCGACGCGGGCGCTCTCGACCTGCTGCCCGACGAGGTGCCGCCGCAGGTCGTCATCACCCCGCACGCCGGGGAGCTCGCCTCGCTGCTCACCGCCAGGGGCGAGGATGTGGATGCGTCGGATGTGCAGAACGAGCCATTGCATTGGGCGTTGCGGGCTCATGAGCTCACCGGCGCCACCGTGCTGCTCAAAGGTGCGGTCACGATTGTCGTGGGCGAGCCGGCCGACACCGATCGGGAGTCGGATGCGCAGGGTGGATTCGCGGATGATGAGCAGCATGTGCGTGTGGTCGTCTCCGGCCGCGCCCCGGCGTGGCTGGGCACCGCGGGGGCGGGCGATGTGCTCGCCGGCATGCTGGGGGCGTTGCTCGCCCAACAGGACGACGAGGACGTTTCGGCTCCCGATGTCGCCGCCTGCGCTGCCTACCTGCACGGATATGCAGCCGCTCAGGCGTCGCAGTCGGATCAGCGCGGGTTCACGCCCCCGACGATTTACGGTTCCGATGACCGTCATCTGCGCACCAAGCTGGGGCATCCCATCGTCGCATCCGATGTGATCGGCATGATTCCCGCGACTTTCGCGGAACTGCTGTCGTAAGGGCGCGAGGGCGGTCGGGATGCGGAGGCCGGTATCGCATGATACCCGGCGTCGATGCATCCCGACCGCTTGCGCGACTGCGCCGGCCGGAGACCTATTCCGTCCGGATCAACAAATCAGACACCATCCTATTCCCCCTATTCCAACGTTGAGGAGCATCATGAGCAACTCCCCCATCACCGATGTGATTTTCGATTTCTGTGGCGTTCTGCTGGACTGGCAGACCCGCGCATGCCTGACCGGGCATTTCCCCCAGGACACGGTGGACGCGATATGCGCGCCCGACGACCCGCACGGGTTCTTCCGCTATGAGGACCGCATGGACGCCGGCGAGGACTTCTCTCACATCTACCCCGACGTGGTGCGGGAGCAGGGCGAGGACATCGCTCCGATCTTCGCCTACTACATCGAACATTACGGCGACGCCCTGCCGCGCATGCTGCCCGGCATGGAAGATCTGCTGCGCGACCTGAAGCGGCATGGGTACGGTGTGTGGGGACTGACGAACTGGTCTCATGAGACGATTCACATCGCGTTCGAGAAATTCCCGCAGATTGGCGAACTGCTGCAGGACACCGTGGTCTCCGGCATCGAGAAGATGCACAAGCCGAACGCCGACATCTACGAGCTCGCACTGCAACGATTCGGCCTTGAAGCCGGGCATTGCGTGTTCTTCGACGACACGGCGAAGAACATCGTCGGGGCCAACGAGGTCGGTATCCACGGTCTTCTGTTCGACAATGCTCTCCAGGCCCGCGAATCGCTCGCTTCGCTCGGTGTGAGGCTGTAGGAATAACCGGATTCGGCGCTCTCAAAACTCGCAGATATGGGGCAAAAAACGTCAGTCGTCCGGTGTATCTGCGAGTTTTGAGAGCGTGCCTTGCGCATACCGCACCGCAAGCCCGCCGCATGATAAATTGAGCTTATACCCCCGCACCTGGTGAAATGCCGGCAATCCCAATGATTTCAATGGTTTCGTCCATGGTCGGCCTTATAAATGCTGCTTATGACACTGCTGCAGCTGAAATACATCGTGAAAATCGTCGAGTGCGGATCCATGAACGAGGCGTCGCATGAACTGTACGTCTCCCAGCCGGCGTTGAGCTCGTCGGTCAAGGAACTGGAGAACGAGCTCGGCATCGAGATCTTCACTCGTTCCTCGCAGGGCATCGCCCTGACGGTGGACGGCGCCGAATTCCTCACTTACGCCCGTCAGGTGCTCGACCAGGCCGACCTGCTTGAGGAGCGCTACAAGAACGCGAAGCCGCGCAAGCAGCTGTGCTCCGTGTCCACGCAGCACTACATGTTCGCCGTCGAGGCGTTCGTCGAGATGATCGACTCCATCAAGTCCGACGAGTACGAGTTCACGATCCGTGAGACCCGCACGAAGGACATCATCAACCAGGTCGCGAACATGCTTTCGGAGATCGGCATCATCTACCTGTCGGACTTCAACAAGGACGTGATCGGCAAGATGCTGCGCGAGAAGCATCTGGAGTTTCATCCACTGTTCCGTGCGCCGCTGCACGTGTTCATCTCGCGCAACAACCCGCTCGCCGGCAAGAAGAAGGTCACGATGGACGACCTCAAGCCTTTCCCGTTCATCCAGTACGAGCAGGGCGAGGAGGGCAGCTTCTTCTTCGCCGAGGAGGCCGTGTGGCCGGAGTACTCCCCCAAGCAGATCAACGTGACCGATCGTGCGACGATCCTGAACTTCATCATCGGCCTGAACGGGTACACGGTGTGCACCGGCATCGACAACGGCGACCTGAACAACGAGAAGATCGTCACCGTGCCGTTGGACACCGACGAAACGATGCTGGTGGGCTGGGTCACCAATGAGCGCGCCAAACTGTCGAAGGCCGCCGAGACGTATATCGAGAAGCTCAAGTCCGTGGTTGCCGACCACGGTTACAAGCTGATTGACTGAATGCGATTACGGGCTCCCTGTGGCGGGGAGCCCGATTTCGATCCGTGTCTCGTTCAGAAGCCGCGCACGTTGTAGTCCGCGGACAGGTCATTCATCGCGTGCAGCAGCTTGTAATTATAGATGAACGGTCCCACTGCGATGAGCGAGCCGAGGATGCCCCACAGCCAGAATGTCGAGGCGGTGACCGTGACGGGCAGACCGCGCGCGGCCTGTTCTTCGCCGATGCGGCCGGATACGCGGTGATACCACACCAGCCAGCCGATGCCCAGCGTGACCCATCCCACCAGGAAGAACATCAGGCAGTAGTGCATTGTGTGTTTGCCGTCGCGTTTGAACGCGAGCAGGTTCAGGCTGTCTCCCACTTCGCTCATCTGCCAGATGTCGTAGATGCTGAACGTGACGAGACCGAGCAGCACGTATTTCAGCAGTCCGCGCTGCGTACGCAGGGGTGCGACCGGCCGGGGAGCATAGGGCTGTTGCGGCTGGAACTGGGGCTGCGGTTGAAAGCCGGATTGCTGCGGCTGGGCGGCATACGGCGCGTTCGGATTGGTCATGGATCCTTCTTCCCAAGAAGACCTTCACTGTTATGAGCAAACGGCGTTGATTTACCCTGTTTCCCATTACAGGTCCGTGTCCCTGAATTATGTGATCCATCAGTGGGTGGCGCATTTTGGCGCACTCCCGTTGCCGTCAGCGCCGGTGGTCGATGATGCGCCGGATACCGTCGCGGATGGACTGGGGGTTGCGCGGTTCCCCGCCCAGCGCCCGGTGCAGTGTCAGGCCTTCGATCATCGCGTCGAGCAGCACCGTGGTCTCGGAGTCGAAGAACCGGCCCATGACCTTCTGTGTCGCCGACATCCAGCGGTCACTGATGTCGCGGAAAGACAGGTCGCGCGCGGCGAGCGTGTAGAACTCAAGGTTGATGTTCAGGTCGCGCTGGTTACCGAGCATGTCTCGTTCGATGCTCAGCGCGATGGCGTCGCAGGCTTCGTCGACGGTCGAGGCGGACTGCATGCGCGCGGCGAATTTCAGTACGGAGGCCCGGGCGAACTGGTCGAACGCCTGGTGCAGCAGATCGTGCATGCCGTCGAAATAGTATGTCATGGAGCCGAGGGGCACGTGCGCCTCGGCGGCGACGACGCGATGCGAGGTGCCTGCCACTCCACGTGACGCGATGACGCGCAGCGCGGCGTCGATGATGTGCTGCTGTCGCTCGGGGTCGACTCGGGATGACTGGGATGGCATATCGGCAATCATAGCATTCATGCGGGTTCCGTGCTGTCCCCCTCGTATATGTACGTTCGTACACATCAGAAAACGGGACCTCTGCCCCTCCTGCAGTCGGCCATTGCCGGCCAATGCGCCGCTATTGCTCGGAATCGAGCACCGAATCCACAGCGGCCCAGCGCCGACGCAGCAGCATCCACAATCCGATGACCATGGTCAACGCTCCGAGTCCGATGCCGAACAGCCCGGAGGATTGTGCGGCATGTTGCGCGCCCTCGGCCTCCGGCAGAACGTCCTGCGTGACCACGAGCGAGAGCATCGCGTCGATGAACGTCACGAACTTCACCGATGCGTCGACACGTCGCACAGCTGGAAATCGATGTCCGGGTAGGCCTTGCGAGCCGCCTCGATCATGTCCGGCGAGCTGTCGACGCCGAGAATCTCGGCGTGCGGGTAGCGTTCGCGCAGCACGGCCGTGCTGTTGCCCGGCCCGCAGCCGATATCCAGCATGCGCTTGACGCCGCCGCCGTCCTCCGGCAAAGGCCACCTACAAGCGCCGGATAGGACTGACACGACATGATGAATGCTACCAATATAGTAGTAATTACTATATAATTTCATAAGTATTGCTAAAATATTAGTATGTATGATTTGTTAGATGAGCCGCTTCCCGGAGAAGTAATGGCCGGTATCGCCCGGCGAATGACCATGAGACGCAAGGAACACGGCATGACGCAGTCCGATCTCGCCCGAAAATCAGGGGTGAGTCTCGGGTCGATTCGTCGATTCGAACAACTCCATGAGATATCACTGAACGCACTGGTCGGCATCGCCTTCGCCTTGGACTGCGAACGGGATTTCGACGCACTGTTCTCCCAGCCGTATTACCGCTCGATCGATGACGTGGTCACAGCGATGCGCCACGGAAAGGACATCGGATGACCCCGCTACTGGATGTAGACCGCGTGCGCGTGCTGCTCGCAGGCAATACCGTCGGAATGCTTACCATGTCACCTTCCCGCACACTGGCGTTCGCCTACGACAAGACCTGGCTGACGCACGGTTTTTCCATCAGCCCGATAAGCCTTCCGCTCAGAGATGGCGTGTTCGTCGCCCAAAGAGATCCGCTGAACGGCATGTTCGGCGTGTTCGACGACAGCATGCCCGACGGATGGGGACGACTGCTGACCGACCGAATGCTGCGTCAACATGGCATCGACCCGTATTCGGTCGGCCCGCTGGCGCGTCTATCGATCGTAGGTCATGGCGGCATGGGCGCACTGGAATACGAACCCGCTTCAACAATCGACGATGACCTGCAATCATTCACCGATCTCGACTCACTCGCCGAGGAATGCCTGAATGTGTTGAGCGCCGACTTCTCGAATGACCTCGACCAGCTGTTTGTCCTTGGCGGTTCGTCAGGCGGAGCCCGCCCGAAAATCCTCACCACAATCAATGGCGAGGAATGGCTCATCAAGTTCCCCTCATCCGTGGATGCACCCGATATCGGCGAGATGGAATACCACATATCGAATCTTGCACGCACTTGCGGAATCGACATGCCGGAAACCAGGTTGTTCCCTTCACGTCGATGCGCAGGCTATTTTGGCGTCAAGCGCTTTGACCGCATACCGCTCACGAACGGCGAAATCGGCAAGGTGCACATGGTTTCCGCCGGCGGCCTGTTGGAGACTTCACACCGCATCGCCAATCTGGACTACGCCTTGCTGATGCGATTGACCATGCGCATGACCGGCGGCATCAAGGAATGCGAACGATTGTATCGACTCATGTGTTTCAATGTGTTCATCGGCAATCGCGACGACCACGCGAAGAACTTCTCCTACCTGCATGATGCGGAGTCCGGCGCTTGGAGCCTCTCCCCCGCGTACGACCTTACCGAGAATCCCGGTATCAACGGCGAACACACCACTGCGGTCAATGGTAAGGGGCGCGGCATCACCGTTGAGGACATGGCAGACATCGGCATGAAAGCCGGCATCCCACGAACCCGATGCATATCGATTGCGCGGAACATGCGCGAACGCATCGCGGATGCCGGTTTTACCGTACGCAACTGAAGGTGGACCGAACACCTTCGAGCGGACCCGACCTCACCGGAAGTCGATTCAGCGGAAACGTTCGTCGAGCAGGGCGTCGCGGCGGGCGTGGTGCGGATGCGGCCGTGCATCGGGAAGACGCATACGCCAAGTATTTCATCGGGCAGAGCTATCTGGCACCGCTGGTCTCGGGCAAGGAAGTCAACGTTTCCAACGTCACATTCGAGGCGGGCTGCCGCAACAACTGGCATATCCATCACAAGGCCTGTCAGATTCTCATCGCCGTGGGCGGGCGCGGCTACTACCAAGAGTGGGGCAAGGAGCCAGTTGAGCTCAACCCCGTCGACGTGGTGTACGTGGCGCCGGAGACCAAGCACTGGCATGGGGCCGCGCCGGATTCCGACTTCGCGCATATCGCTATCATGAACGCGGTGGACGGCGCCTCGAACGAGTGGCTGGAGCCGGTCGAGGCCGAATACGACGCGTTGCGTTGAATCGAAGGCCTGTCGCTCGCGCTCGTCAGAACACCACCGCCGACACGATGGTCAGCGAAAGCAGCGAGAACAGCGTGCTTACGAGCACGAAGCCGACCGCGTAGTCAGGCATGTTGTTCCTGCGGGCGGTGAACATGGCGATGGTGGTCATGGTCGGCAGGCCGGCCACCAACGTGATCATCATGATCATGTCGTGGGTGATCGGCAGCTCCGGCAGCGCTCCGGCGGCCGCGGTGAGTAGCGCGTACAGGCCCAGCGGGAAGGCGATCATCTTGGCGACCAGCCCCACGTACAGTTCGTAGCGTTTCAGCACGCCCCACCATTTGGTCAGCGCGAACAGGCCGCCCAGGTAGATCAACGACATCGGCGTGGCCATGCCGCCGATGGTGCGCAGCGGAGTCAGGACGATCGAGGGAATCCTCACGCCGAGCATGATCAGCACCAAGGCGAGCATAATCCCGATGAACGCGGGGTTGACGAATCTCCCCAGCAGATTGCGCACGCGCAGGCCGAGCGTGGGCCGGCCGGCGGCGTCGGGTGATGCGACGGTACCGGGTTCGGGAACCGGCTCGCACAGCCATACGCCGTACGTCCATAGCAGCGTCTGATCGACGATCGACATCAACGCGACGTAGATCGCACCCTCGTGCGGCCATAACGCCATGATGATCGGAATGCCGATGAACCCGGCGTTGCCGAAGATCAGTGCCGCCTGGAACACGTGGCTACGTGATCCCTTAAGCCGCAACGCCCACGCGACCAAGCGGAACACGAGGATAAGCAGGGCGTACATCACCGCGGTCAGCAGCATGGCGCCCCAATTGGCCTCGACCTGCGCGCGGTCCGCACCCGCCATGGCGTTCGAGAACACCAGCAACGGGATAAGCACGTTGAGCAGCAGCGAGCACATGCCGTCGAGCGCGGTCTGGCCGTAGAAGCGAAGCCTCACGCATCCGTATCCGACCATCAGCATGATGAAGAAGCCGACCAACTGGCCAACCATAATAGCGAATTGACCCATTGCCCCTTACATCTCCAGCATCGAACGCAGCCATTCGAGTTCGGCGGCGATCTGCGCGTCATGCACGGTGATGATACCCTTGCGGTACGGGTCGTCGATCTGCTCGGCGCTCAACGGATTGCCCGCGTCACAGTAGAAGAAATGCACGTCGTGGCCGTTGAGCAGATCGTAACGGCGGCGCAACACCGCGTCACGGTCGGTTTTGTCTGGCACGACGGACAGGAAGGTAAGCACGACGGTCCACCGGGTGAAATCGGTGAGATTGAAACCACTGGTGCTTTTAAGCTCGTCGATCAACTTGGCGCGACCCGCGTCCAGCAGGGTGAACACGCGACGCTGGCGCCCGTCGCGAATCGACGCCTGTTCGGAGATCAATCCCGCTTCGACGAGCCTATTGGTCGCCGGATAAATCGCGCCGTCGCTGAATTTGCGCGTGTACCCCTGCAGCTGCTCCATCTTCTTGCGCAACTCGTAGCCGCACATGGAACGCTCCGAAAGGAACCCCAGAATCATCATCTCAATCAAGCTCATGATTGTCCATCATAACTCGTTTGAACATACCCGTGGCACCGTCTCGTCACTCCGTCGGGCGAGGAGCAGCCTCTCCCGGTCGCCACGACTGGAGAAACGACTCGTTTTTTGCCGCATCGTCGCGGTAGGCTTTGCCGAACTCGTCGATGAGCCCATGGAATTCCTGAAGGTCGGCGACGTCCAGCCCGGTGTCCAGCACCACGGGCGCATACGCCTTATGGAACGCCGGATATCCGGCCGGCGCATCGAAGCCGAGGAACGCGAACAAGCGCCGTGCGTAGGTGTCGGCCACGAACGTGCGGCGGGAGAACACGTAGAGCATCATATCGTCGGCCGTTTCGCCGCCGATACCGAACAATCCGAGCAGTTCGGCGCGCAGCTCGGCGTCGGTGATGCCGTCGGCTCCTTCGGGAGAGGCGTCGCAACGCTCCACATACCAGCGGCTCAACGAGCGCAGGGTCTTGGATTTGTTGACGTAGAAGCCCGACGGCCGAATCAGCTCCTGCAAACGCTCCGGCTCCACGACCGTCAACGCATGGGGGTCGAGCATGCTCTCCGCCTTCAACGCCGCGAGCGAACGGTCCACATTGCCCCACGCGGTGTTCTGCGTGAGCACCGCGCCCACCATGATCTCGAATGTGGTGTCCGCCGGCCACCATCCGGTCGGGCTCAGTTCCGCGGACAGCGCGCGGTACAGCGACTCGATGTCGCCGGCTGCGGGCCTGCGCCGGGATTGCCTGCCATTGCCGCGCGCCGATGCCATGGTCAACGGTACAGGCGCTCGATGAGAATGTCGGAGACGGTGAGGCGCGCCTCGCTGAGCAGGTTGTCGAGCATCACGCCGGCGAGATCGGCGGCGGGCATGAACGTGTGCTGCTTGTCGAGTGAGACGTAGTCGTGGCTCTCGCGGTAGAAGTCGGTGTCGATGCCGCCGGGGTACACGCCCACGACGGTGACGCTCGACCCCTTGTACGCGGCCTTGAGGCTCTGTGTATACCCCTTCTCACCCCATTTGGTGGCGCAGTACACGGATTCGTTGGCGTTGCCGCGCGTAGCGGCGGTGCTCATCACGTTGGCGATTTTGAGGTTCTGTTCGTCGCATGCCTTGAGCGTCTGGACGCACCACAGAATCATGCCCTTGAGGCCTTTGAGGCATTTGTCCACGTCGGCGGCCTCGTAGGCGGTCGGCGTCTTGAACGAGGGCTGCCCGGCATTGTTGATCAGCAGGTCGATGTGCCCGATCTTGGCGATATCGGCCACCGAGGCTTTGACGAAGTCCTCGTCGGACACGTCGCCGACGAACCCGCGGTAAGAGCCCCGGGGGAATTCGCCGGCCAGTTCGGTCTGGCGTTCGGCGTTGAAGTCGATGCCGGCGACGAACCATCCGCGGTCGATGAGCTGTCGCGTGAGTTCATAGCCCAGTCCGAGGGCGCTGCCCGTCACGATGGCGATGCGTTTGCCGTTCGTCCGTTCCATGATTCGTATGCCTCCCTGCCTTCGTCGGTTCGTCGCTGTCCGGCGATCACTGCCCGATGCCGCGACGAAACGCTGTTGAAAACGTATGCACAATGCATTTTATCGAATCCGTCCGACCCGTCGTCGCCATCGCCTGCGCATGGGGCGGCGAATCAGCTCAATTCGCGTAGGATGCGGCGCATGAATGGAATGGTGACCGCGATGGTGAGCACGTCGGACACCGACTGTGCCATTTCCACGCCGAGTACGCCGAACGCCAACGGCAGCACCAGTACGATCGGCGCCAGAAACAGGCCCTGCCGGCACAATGCCAGGAACGAGGCGATGCCGGTGCGGCCCATGGTCTGGGTCATCATATTGCCCATCATGTTGAAGCCATTGAACACCACCGTGCAGCATTGAATGTGCAATGCGGACACACCCACCGCCACCACGGCCGGGTCGGAGCGGAAGATCTCGACCAGATGCGGGGCGAACATCCACAGCAGCGCGGCCAACGCCACAAGCACGCCGGTGGCGAGCCGCACGCAGAACCAGTACCCTTCCTTGACGCGCGCGTACAGGCCGGCGCCGTAGTTGTATCCGCACACCGGCTGGAAGCCCTGGCCGAGGCCCACGATCACCGAGTTGGCGCCCAACATGATGCGCATCACGATGGCCATGCCGGCGATGGCCGCGTCGCCGAACGGGTTGGCGGCGATGTTCACGCAGGTCACGGAGATTGAGCCCGCACCCTGCCGAATCAGCGAGGGCAGGCCGCCGCCGGCCACTTCGCGCATGAGCAGCACATCCGGCCGGCAGTTGCGCAACGACAGTTTCATCACGCCGAATCTGGCGCTCATCGTCGTCAGAATCGCGAAGCTCACCGTCTGGCAGATGGCGGTGGCCAGCCCGGCGCCGAATATCCCGAGGCCCGCCACGAAGATGAGCAGCGGCGCGAGCAAGAAGTTCAGCAGCGCGCCCGAAACCAAGCCGATCATGCCGAACGCCGACTGGCCTTGGTAGCGCAGCAGCCCGTTGAGCGCGAACGACCCGCATACGCAGGGCGCGGCGACCAGCAATGGTGTCAGGTATTGCACCGCGTACGGCGCAATCGTGGGAGTCGAACCCAGCATGACGACCAGCGGCCGCAACGTCAGCAGCCCGATCGCGGCGATCGTCAGACCTGAGATCACCGCGCCCGCGAAGCCTACGGCCAGCAGCCGGGATGCCCGCTCGTTGTTCTGTTTGCCGAGTTCGCGGCTCATCGAGTTGCCCGCGCCGTTGCCGAAGAAGAAGCCGAGCGCCTGCATCACGGTCATGATGGAGAACGCGATGCCGATCGCGCCGGATTGCGCGGTGCCCAGCTGCCCTATGAAAAAAGTGTCGGTCAAATTGTAGGCGGTGGTCACCAGATTGGAGATCACCGCCGGCAGACACAGTCTGAGAATCAACGGTTTGACCGGCTGACCGGTCATCTGCCGGTATTTCGCGTCCGCGCTCGCGCGTCTGATGCCATGAACCTGAACCACGGACGGTCATCCTACTCGCGCGGCATCCCTCGCAGCCGTGCATGACCGCCATGTGGGTCGCCCACGGATACAGTCACCTCAGGTACCGGCCCGTGATGCTGTTCGCATCGGCCGCGATCTGCTCCGGCGTGCCGGCGGCGACGATGCGCCCGCCGCTTTCGCCGCCGCCCGGCCCCATGTCGATCACCCAGTCGGCGTTGGCGATCACGTCGAGGTCGTGTTCGATGACCACGACGGTCGCGCCGGACGCCACGAGTCGGTCAAACACGCCGAGCAGCACCCGCACATCGAGCGGATGCAGGCCGATGGTCGGCTCGTCGAACACGAACACGGCGTCCGACTGAGCCCTGCCCATTTCGCTGGCAAGCTTCAGGCGTTGCGCCTCACCGCCCGAAAGCGCCGGCGTCGGCTCGCCGAGCGTCAGGTAGCCCAGACCCAGATCGTGCAGCGTGGTCAGTCGCGCATGCACCTTGCGCATGTCGCCGGTCACGGCCAACGCCTGATCCACGCTCATCGCCATCAGCTGCGGCAGGGTGAGTTCGCGCCCGTCCTTGGTCGTGCGGTGAATCGAGTCGGCTTCGGGCGCATACCGGGAGCCCCGGCAGTCGGGGCATTCGATGTCGACGTCGGGCAGGAACTGCACGTCGAGCGAAATCGAACCGGTGCCGTCGCATGTAGGGCAGCGCAGTCTGCCGGTGTTGTAGGAGAAGTCGCCGGCCTTCCAACCGCCCGCCTTGGCTTCGTCGCTTCGGGCGAAGGCGCGGCGCAGGTCGTCGTGGATGTCGGCGTAGGTGGCCACGGTGGAACGCACGTTCGCGCCGATCGGCGAGGCGTCGATGAGGTTCGCACGCTCGATGCCGTCGGCGTCGATCGAGCGCACATGCTCGGACGGCTTCTCCCCCGCAGACCGTGCCTTGAGCGCGGGAATCAACGATTCGAGCACCATCGTGGTTTTGCCGGAGCCGGATACGCCGGTCACCGCCACCAGACGGCCGCGCGGAATATCAACATCCAGCGGCTTGACCGTATGCAGCTGACTGGTTGTCATGCGAATATGCCCAAGGTCGAACATATGCGAGACGGGCATGCACCCGCGTTCACGGACACTTTCGCCATCGGCCAGGAACGGCGCGATGCGGCTGCGTGGATTCACCGCCACGTCGCCGACCGTGCCCTGCGCGATCACATGCCCGCCTTCGGCACCGGCGACCGGACCCATTTCAATGAGATGATCGCATGCCTTGAGCACACGCACATCATGGTCGACGACCACCACGGAGTTGCCATCCGCCACGAGGTCACGCATCACGCCGAGCAGACCGTCCACATTCGCCGGGTGCAGGCCGATGGACGGTTCGTCGAGCACGTAGAGCACGCCGGTGGTGCGGTTGCGCACGGCGCGGGCCAATTGCACGCGCTGGCGTTCGCCGGTCGACAGGGTCGCTCCGGCGCGATCGAGCGCGAGGTAGCCGAGTCCAAGCTCCAACAACCGGCGGGCCACATCGAGGAAGGATTCGCAGATGTTCGTCGCCATCGGGCGCATGTCGGCCCCGAGCGATCCGGGCACGCCACGCACCCAGTCCACCGCCGCGTCCAAGGTCATCGCGCTCGCCTCGGCGAGATTCAGTCCGCCCACCCGTGGGGCGCGCGCCGCCTCGCTGAGCCTCGTGCCGCCGCAATCCGGGCAGGTTTTCTCCTCGAGGAACCTTGCCACGCGTTTCAGCCCCTTCTCGTCCTTGGCTTTGGCGAGCGCATTCTCGACGGTGTACACGGCGTTGAAATACGTGAAGTCGAGTTCGGCGAAGTCGTCGCCTTTCTTCGGCTTGTACAGGATGTGCTTCTTGACGGCCGGGCCATTGAAGACGATGTCGCGTTCTTTGGGGGTGAGGTCCTTGAACGGCACGTCGGTGCGCACGCCCATCGCGCCGGCGACCTGTTTCATCAGGTCCCACATCAACGAACCCCATGGCAGCACCGCGCCCTCGTCGATGCTTTTCGATTCGTCGGGTACGAGCGCCGCGCGGTTCACCTCGCGCACGATGCCGGTGCCGGCGCAGGCCGGGCATGCGCCGGCCGAGTTGAAGGCCAAGGATTCAGCGCCGGGCGCGTGAAATTCCTTGCCGCAATTCGCGCAGACGATGGGCAGGCCGGCGGCCACGTTGAGAGTCGGTTCGTTGTGTGCACCGCAATGCGGGCACACATGTGAGGCGAGACGTGAGAACAACAGACGCAGGCTGTTGAGCAATTCGGTCATCGTGCCGAAGGTGGAGCGTATGCCGGGCACCGCGGGCCGCTGGTGCAGGGCCAGCGCGGCGGGCACGTGCAGTACTTCGTCCACCTGCGCGCGGCTCGCTTGGGTGAGGCGGCGGCGCGTGTACGTGGACAGCGCCTCCAAATAGCGCCGTGAGCCTTCGGCATACAGCACGCCGAGTGCGAGCGAGCTCTTGCCCGAACCGGAGACGCCGGCCACACCGACCAGTTCGCCCAGAGGCACGTCGACGTCGACGTTCTTGAGGTTATGCACGCGTGCGCCGCGCACTTCGATCGACTCCGGGCGCGCATCGTCCCGTATCCGCTGCATATCGGGCACCCCTTCACTCAAGTCTCCTACGACGCGTCACGTCATCACCCATTGTAGGGACGCCAACTGGCCGACAAGGGACATATTCGGACCGTTGCAAGCATCTATCTTCGTTGCAAGAGGTACATTCGACCTCCTGCAGAATGCTAACTGTCTTCAGAGAGGTACCGAATGGGAACCCTCGAGTACAAACGCCGTCATTGCAACGTTGATACTCGGGTTCTCATGTTTCAGGCACCTCATTGAACGCAGATAGCTCTCCGCAACAAGACAAATGTACCTCTTCCAAAGGAGAAACATCTACGAGGCATAGGCGTACGCCTCATAGGAGGCGTACTTGGGCAGACCATAGATCTGGATGGAGAACGCGCGGGATTCGCCTTTGGCCGGTTTACGCACATACTCACTACGCCAGAACACGAAGTTCCCCTTCTCGTCGCGCAGGATGAGCGAAATGGCGACATCCGAGCCGTAGACGCCATCACCGTTGTCATCGTCGCGCTCGCAGACGTAATGGTCGAGCGTCACGCCGTCCACGTAGTCGTAAACGACCACGAACATGTCGGGCAGCTCGTAGGTCGCCTCGACGCGCGGCAGCCGCGACGAAGCGCATTCGGCGAGTGTGGGGACCACAGTCGCCGCCTCGCCAGCCGCAGCGGCATCTTCTTGCGCACGAACGGCCCGACTCCATCGAGGCTCACCATTTCGGTGACGCCGTATGCGCCGTCCGCCAGCACCCGTTCGACGCAGTAGGCGTCGTCGAGCATCATGGCGTGCATGGTCTGCCGTTCGTCCATAATCGTCGTCGTCCCCCGAGCGCCGCAGTCAGTCCGCGTCGAGCAGCATCGGCTCGTTCATGCGGTACAGCTCGTCGTCCGTGGCGCCGCGGTCACGACCCTGTCGCAGGCACCAAATGATGATCGCGTCGCGCCGCTGCCTGCAGTACAGTTCGGACACTCCGGCGAGACGCAGCAGCCGTTGCGTTTCGATGTCGTCGCTGGCGAGCAGACGTTCCAGCAGTTCCTCGGTCAGATGCGCCAGATCGTTGACGTTCATGCCTCGCCTTCCCTTGGTATGTCTTCACGTGCCGGACCGCCGGGAGATCTCCCGTCGGGAGCGTCAATCGACTGGCCCGTTCGTTTCACTGTGACCAGACTACATGGCGCGGCGGCGTGCGACACGGCTCCGGTGCCGGAATCATCCATGCGGAAAAAATTTCCGAAATTCAGTTGGCAACTGATGACGGGCCGCCGCATCGCCCATGACAATGGACGATGTCACCAGTGTCCGCGCATAAACGCGCGATTGAAGAGAAAGAGCAGACCATGACGAACCCATCCGATTTCACGCCACAGCCACCCCAAGGATCGGGGCCGCAACCCGTCCAGCCCACTCAGCCCGTGCCGGTCCAGCCCGCGGGGAACACCGTGCCGCCGCAGACGCCGGGCGTCATCCCCATCGCCTCCGGCACTCCTAACACTCCCAATACACCCGACGCACCCAATGTCCGCAACAAGAAGACCTCCAAGCTGGCGGTGTTCGCGATCATCGTCGCCGCGGTGTTCCTGCTGATCACCTTCATCGGTGTGAACAGCTGGAGTCTGTTGGCGTTCTTCGCGCTGTTGCCGGTATTGTTGTCCGGATTCGCCGTCTACACAACCCGCAAGGACGGCAAGGCGCAGGGGCGCGTGCTCGCCTGGGTCGCGGTCGGTATCACCGTGGTGGCGCTGATCGTCGGCGGCGTGGGTGTCGTACGCAACGGCCTCGAGGCCAAGGCCTCTCATGACGCCGCGGAACAGGCCGCGAAGGAAGCCGCGAAGGCCAAATGCGATGCCTACTCATGGCCGACGACCGACCTGGCCAGTCAGCTGCCCAAGCCGGAATCCTCCAAGGGTAAGATTGAGAAGGACAGCTCGAGCACGTTCTACATCAAGGTGTGCGGCACCGATGCCACAGCGTACGACAACTATGTCAAGGCTCTGCAGGAGAAGGGATTCACCGTCGACTACTTCAAGAGCTCCTCCGCGTTCAACGCGAAGAACGCCGCCGGCTACTCGGTCAATATCAGATACGATTCCAAGGGCGACTCCATCATGGCCATTCTCATCCTCGCCCCGGACGACTCTTCGACTTCCAGCACGTCCGGGAACGGCGCCACGCAAAACAACGATGATTCGGGTTCCGGCGACGCTTCCACCGGATCCAGCTCCGACGACGATTTCAAGGCCGCGATGGACAGCTACGAGTCGCTGATGAACGAGTACGCCGACTTCATGGAGAAGTACAACGCCGGCGGGCACCCGGCGAGCATGGCGGCCGACTACGCGAAGATAATGGTCAAGTACAACGATGCCATGAAGAAGCTCGACGCCATCGACGAGAATTCGCTGACCACCGAGGAGCAGCAGTACTATATCGAGGTTCAGACCCGCGTGAATCAGCGACTCGTTTCAGTGGGCGCCTCGACGGCGCAGTAGACGCGCGCCGGGTGTTCAGCGAACGGTTCTCAATAAGAAAAGTGCGAGCCGTCGCTGAGGCCAAAACGAACAAGGGGATGCCCGGAACGTTGCAATTCCGAGCATCCCCTTGATGTTCGATTGTGCTGTTTTGTGAGGAATCCTCGCACGTTTCTTATTGAGAACGATTCGCTGATACAACTGCCTCGCCTAGAGGCGAATCAGCGCCTTAATCACCTTGCGCTGGTCCATGGCCTCATAGGCGTCCTGGATGTGGTCGAGGTCGTACTCGGCGGTGAACACGCGACCGGGGTTGATCCTCCCCTCAAGCACCGCGTCCAGCAGACCGGCGTCAAGATCATAGTGGCGCACGGGAGCCGGACCGCCCTTGATGCCGATGTTGCCGTAGAACGTGCCTTCGGCGCTGATTACCACATCATGCGGCAGGCCCACGCGGCCGATCACGCCACCACGACGGATCAGACCGATCGCCGTGTCGAAGGACTGCTTGGAGCCCACGCATTCGAGCACAGCGTCGGCACCATAGCCGCCGGTCATCCCCAGCACCTTGTCGACGGCGGCCTGATCGCGCTCGGGCACGATATCAGTCGCACCGAATTCGCGGGCGAGCGCCGCGCGATCCTCGTGACGGCTCATGGCAATAATGCGCGTGGCACCGCGCATCTTGGCGGCAATCACACCGCACAGGCCAACTGCGCCATCGCCCATGACCACGGCGGTGTCACCGGGCTTGACATCGGCAGAAGCCGCCGCGTGATAACCGGTGGACATCACATCGGAAATGGTCAGCAGCGAAGCGAGCGTCGCGTCGTCGTAGTCTTCCGACGAACCGGGCACCTTGACCACGGTGCCGTCCGCCTCCGGTACGCGCAGGTATTCGGCCTGACAGGCGGAGAAGTAGCCGCCGTGCGGGCACACGGATTCAAAGCCGGCCTTGCACACCGGGCACTTGCCGCAACTGTACGGGAACGGCACAACCACGAAGTCGCCGGGCTTGACGGATTCGACCGCCGCGCCAACCTCTTCGACCACACCGATGGACTCGTGACCCACCTGGCTGTGTGCGGCCTGTCTGCTCAGCCCACGGAAGAACCACAAATCGGAACCGCACACGCAAGTGCGCACCACGCGAATCACGATGTCGTCGTCCTGCCGAAGCGTCGCCTTCGGCACCTCCTCGACGGTCATCTTGCCGGGCTCCACGAATATCGCAGCCTTCATCATTTCGATCATGTCAATCACTCCTTTGTTGTGAATATCTGTCGGTTGCCGGCTATTGTTTGGCGTCGGGCTGCAGGCGCTTCACCTGCTCGATGATGTTCCGGTTCTCTTCGATGAGCTTTTCGAATAGGCGCGATGCCCCGAACTCGGGTCACGGGCGATGGGAGCGATGATGCCGATCTGCTCGTAGTAGCGCAGCGTGGACTCCGGAAGCCCGGAAATCATCGCCGCCTCGCGAATCGTATGCCATGCGGTTGTTGTGCTCATATCGTCAACTCTAAAAACCTCAAGTACTTGAAGTAAAACGGCGACACGCCCATAAGAAAACGGGCTACGGCAAATGCAATGCCGCAGCCCGTCAGCGCCGGATACGAATCAGGCGCCGTAGCGTTCGAGATAGTCGTCGGCCGCGCTCTTGATGGCGTCGGTCACGTACGGCTGGCCGTCGGACGTGACGATGTTGCGCCCGGCCTCGAAGATCTCGCGCACATTGGCGATGGCGAGCACGGGGAATCCGAATTCCTTCTCGACCGCGGCCACCGCGGACAGGTCGGAGTCCTTCGTCTTCTCCATACGGTCGACGCTCAACACCAGACCGACGATATCGACGTCGGCCTCGGCCTTGAGCTTGGGGATGACCTCGCGCACCGCGGTTCCTGCGGTCATCACGTCGTCGACGAGCAGCACCTTCATGCCGTCGGCCAGCTGCGTGCCGACCATCATGCCACCGTCGCCGTGGTCCTTTTTCTCCTTGCGGTCGAACGTGTAGCCGACCTGCATGCCGTGGCCGGAGGTCAGCGCGATCGCGGTGGATACGGCCAGCGGAATGCCCTTATAAGCCGGGCCGAACACCGTGTCGATGTCGTGCGGAAGACGCCCGGCCTTGATCTCCTCGGCGATCTTCTCGGCGTAGAACGCACCCAGCGTGGCGATCTTGCGACCGTCATTGAACGCGCCGGCGTTGATGAAATACGGCGATTGACGCCCTGATTTCAGGGTGAAGTCGCCGAACTTCAGCGCGTTCGATTCCAGCAGGAATTCGGTGAAGCGATGGTCAAGAGTTGCGATGGTCACAATACCCTCCTCAATTGATGGTTATCTCCAAGTCTCCCCCGCTGCGAGCTTCGCCGCAAGTTCGGGCCTTGAATCCAACAGGTCGTCGAGCTCGCGGGCCACGCGCAGTGGTGCCGTCGGATCGTACAGGGCAGCCGCGCCGACCTCGACGGCGTTCGCGCCCGCATACAGGTATTCCAGTGCCTTCTCCCCCGAGTCGATGCCGCCGATGCCGATGATCGGAATGTCGGGCAGCGCCTGACGCACGCGCCACACGTAGCTCAGCGCGATTGGGAAGATCGCCGGGCCGGACACGCCGCCCGTGCGGTTCGAGAGGATCGGTTCGCCGGTGCGGATGTCGATGCGCATGCCGACCAGCGTGTTGATGAGGCTCAGCGCGTCGGCGCCGGCATCCACCGCGGCCCGTGCGATCGTCGTGATGTCGGTGACGTTGGGCGACAGTTTCACGATCATCGGCTTTGAGGTGATCTTGCGCAGGCGGTCGATCAGGCGGTGCAGCGCCTCCGGGTCGGTTCCGACGCTCATGCCGCCGTGATTGACGTTGGGGCAGCTGACGTTGATCTCCAGCATGTCGGCGCGCGAGTCGGCCAGTTTCGCCACGACTTCGGCGTACTCGTCGTCGCTATGCCCGGCGACATTGGTGATGACCGTGGCTCCGAGGTCCTTGAGCTTGGGCAGCTCGTCCACCAGATAATGATCCACGCCGGGATTCTGCAACCCCACGGAGTTCACCATGCCGGCGGGGGTCTCCGCCGTGCGCGGGCCGGGATTGCCCTGCCATGGCTCTGGGGACACACCCTTGGTGCAGATGGCGCCCATCTGGCTCACGTCATAGAACCAACGGCATGCCGCGAGCTGGAACGTCCCGGACGCGGTGCCGACGGGGTTCTTCCATTCGACGCCGGCGACGATGGTCGAATGCTTCCACTGGTGCGGCTCATATACGTTCGTGTCGGTGACGGCATCCATGGTCACGCCTCCCATCCGAGCTGCTGGGCGGTGAACACCGGTCCGTCAGAGCACACCTTGCTGCGCCCGGCGACCGTATCGACCACGCAGGTCACGCATGTGCCGTATCCGCATCCCATGCGCTGCTCCATGCTGAGCTGGCATTCGATGCCCCGCGCGGTCGTCCACAGGGCCACCGCCTTCATCATCGGCAGCGGGCCGCACGACAGCACGACCGGCTCCAGGCCGCCGGCCGCCAGCTCTCCTTGTGATTCCATGCGGTCGAGCAACGTGATGACGTTGCCTTCCGACTCGTCGATGCTCAGCGTGCGGTGTGCGTAAGAGCTCACGATCTCATCGGCGAAATGCACGTTCCTGTAGCCGAACACCGCGGTCGAGTGTGACTTTTCCGACGCCTGCAACCGTTGCGCGGCATAGATCAGCGGCGGCACGCCCAGGCCTCCGCCGACCAGCAGATAGTGTGCGTCGCGTTTCGTGTTGAACGGGCGGCCGAGCGGGCCGAGCACGTCGATCCGGTCCCCGGCATGAAGACGCGAGAACTCCTGCGTCCCCTTGCCGACGACGGCGAAGATGACGCTGACCAGATCGTCGCGCACCTCACTCACCCCGAACGGACGCGGCATCAGCATCATGCTGTCATGGCTGAACAGGTTGACGAACTGCGCCGCCTTGGCGTGGGCGGCGATGTATCCGTCGCGGAACGTCAGGCGGAATACGCCGTCCGACAGCCTGCGCACATCGGTGACGTCGACGGCATGTCGTCCGGGGAAGAAACCGGCGGAAGTCGCTTGGCTTACGACATCATCGACCGGCGTGAAGGTGGCTGCTGGCATACACTCCTCCATCCATGTGACCATCAGTTCAAGATTACGGCATGACGATGCCGTGACGCGCTCGTGGCGCAACGAAATGCGGTGATTCGGCGGCGTCTCCCGAAGCCGAATCACCGCATGCGGTTCACCGCCTCAGCGGTACACGTTGACGCGCAGGTCGTCGCGCATGTCCTGCGCGGCCTTGCGGGCGCAGCGCGCCACCAGGTCGAGCGCGTCGTCGGCGCTCATGTCCTCGCGGTATTCCTCGCTCTTGCGCCATGCGCCGATGATGCCGCGCGAGGAGTTCACGATGGCACCGGAGCCGTCGGCGTCGAACATCCCGGCGACGTCGCCCGCCTTGCCTCCCTGCGCACCGTACCCCGGCACGAGGAAGAAAGTGTGGGGCATCCGGGCCCTAAGCGCCTTGCCCTCCTGCGGATGGGTCGCGCCGACGACCGCGCCGACGTGCGAATACCCGTGGCGTCCGATGGTGTCGGCGCCCCAGCCCTCCACCAGGTCCGCTGTACGTTCGTACAGCTTCTCGCCGCCGGCAAGCTCCAGCTCCTGCAATTCGGAGCTGGAAGGGTTGGACGTCCGTACAAGAACGAAGATGTCCTTGTCGTGCGCCGTGGCTGCCTCGACGAACGGCGTGATGCCATCCGTGCCGAGATAAGGGTTGACGGTGACGGCATCCTCGTGCCAGGGGTCATACAGGCCGTCGCCGTCGGTGACTCCGGACAGATGACCGGCGTATGCGGCGGCCGTGGATCCGATGTCGCCGCGCTTGATGTCGCCGAGCACGTACAGGCCCTGCTGCTGGGCGTATTCGCAGGTCATCGTGTATGTGTCGACCCCGGCCGGGCCGATCGCCTCATACATGGCGATCTGCGGCTTGACCGCGGGCACGATGTCGGCGACCGCATCGATGATCGCCCGGTTGAATTCGAAATACGCTACGGCCAGACGTGCCGCGGGCAATTCGGACTCATCCTCGATGGATTCCCGCACCTCGTCGGTGAACGAATCCACGACCTGCGGCGGGACCAGCGCAGGCGTCGGATCGAGTCCTACGATGCTGGGGTTCTGTGCCTCCTCAATGGCTTCGATCAAACGATCCATGCGTGGTACTTCCTTTCATGTGTCTGTCCCGCCGCTGACGGCGGGTTTGCGGGCCGGTTCGAATCTGCCGTCAGTGAATGCGGCTGAATACCAGCGTGGAGCCGATGATGGTCGCCAGCGGACGCCCGGTGACATGCCATCCGCCGAAGGGCGTGTTGCGGGCCTTGGACAGGAACTTCTCGGGGTCGACGGTCCATGCCTCGGACGTGTTGAGGATGGCGAGGTCGACGTTCTCCGGGTGCTCCACGGTGGACAGGTCCAGAGTGCGCTTGGACGCGCAGGGGGCGGTGACGTTGAGCAGCGCGGCGACGTCGGTCGGCCGGTGGCCCATCAGGCGCGAGGGCGCGACGCTCATCAGCTCGATGAGCCGCTGGTCGGAGATGTAACCCCCGTCGACCAGCACCTTGTGGCACACGCCGTACGCGCATTCCAGCCCGATGATGCCGTTGGGCGCCTCCAGGAAGCCGCGTTCCTTCTCCTCCAGCGTGTGGGGCGCGTGATCGGTGGCCAGCAGGTCGACCGTGCCATCCGCGATCGCGGCAATCGTTGCCTGACGATCCACGGCCGATCGCAGAGGCGGGTTCATCTTCGCCAGCGTGCCGTATTCGAGCAGGTCCTCGTCGCACAGCGCCAGATAGTGCGGCGCGGTCTCACAGGTGATTGGCAGCCCTTCCGCCTTGGCCTTGCGGATCGCGTCGAAGGAGATGGCCGTACTGACATGCTGGAAGTGGATGTGCACGCCGGTCTCGCGCGCCTTCTCGATGTCGCGCGCGACGATCTTCAGTTCGGTGTCCTCCGGGATTCCCGGCACGCCGAGCTTGCGGGAAACCGGGCCGTCGTTGACCGCACCGGTGTCGTGATGCTCGCAATGCTCGATGAGATACAGGCCGGCCTCCTTGACGTTGGCGAGCACCTGGTCGAGGAGGCCGGGCGTCACCGCGGCCCCGTCGTCGCTGATGGCGGTGACCGGGTGGGCCAGTTGCCACGCGTCCTTGCCGTCCATGTCATGGCCGTCGAGATGGCGCAGCCAGTCGGCCGGGTCGCTCGCCTCGACGCCGGAGCGGTCCTTGGAGGCGCATACGCACAGGTCGTAGCGCACCGGCAGCGACACGTCGTGCACCCGCTCGTAATGCTGCAGGTAGTCGATGACGTCGCTGCAGCCTGCGTCCAGCACCTCCGCGGCACCGGGTGCGCCGGCCTTCACCGCACGCCCGTCCATGGCGGGGACAGTGTTCGGCATGATGAGTACGTTCGTGTAGCCGCCCGACGCAGCCGCCCTGCAGCCGGACACCATGGATTCCTTATAGGTCTGGCCGGGATCGCGGAAATGCACGTGCGGATCGGCGAAGCCGGGGGCGACCGTCAGCCCGGTGGCGTCGAAGTCACCTTCGATGACGCCGCCGTCCTCCGGCTGATTGCGTGCGTCGGCCGAGGGAATCACCATGTCGATGATCTCGCCGGTGTCCCAGACGCGAATGTTGCGTAAGGTCAGCATATGCATCTCCTTGTGGGGTTGGCTCTGATGAAGACGGTTGCACCCCCGCTGGACCGCGGTTTCGGCCGTCAGGGCTTGACGTCCGAAACCGCGAAACGACGGGCGTGAGGTCAGAACTTGGCTTCCTCGTCGCAGTAGTCGCAGCGGTACTCCTGACGCTGCGAATGCACGAGATGGAACATCTGGTCGATGCCACGCTCGGTGGTGGTCACGCAACGGGGATTCACGCAGGTGATGATGTTCACCACGTGTTCCGGCAGCGTGGGCTTGAGCTTGCGGACGATCTTGCCGCCGCGCACGATGCCGACGGTGGCCTGACGGGCGACCAGGCCGAGCACGTCGAGATCGACGTTTTCCTCATCCTCGATCTTGATGATGTCCTTCGTGCCGTACAGGTGGCTGTCGGCGTTCATGATGAGCGCCAGCCGCGTCTTGGACGGATCGATCTTCAGGTACTCCAGCACCTTGAGCGCGGTGCCGGCGGGCACATGGTCGATGATGATGCCGTTTTGAATGCTGGTGACTTCCATCAGGCCTGAACCTCCTTGGGGTCGAGCGGCTCATATCCCGGCAGCTGGTCTCCGACCACCGAGCTTTCCAATGCCATACGCATGAGCATGCCGTTCTTGACCTGCCCGAAGTAGGCGGCGCGCGGGTCGGCGTCGACCTCGACGGCGATCTCGTTGATGCGCGGCAGCGGGTGCAGCACGGCCATGCTCGGCTTGGCCTTGGAGAGCTTGTCCTCGTCGAGGATGTACGTGTCGCGCAGACGCAGGTAGTCATCCTCGTTGAAGAAGCGCTCCTGCTGCACGCGGGTCATGTACAGCACGTCGAGGTCGCCGATCACGGAGACGAGGTCCTTGACCTCCACGTAGGAGCAGGACGGCGTCGCCTTGATGCGGTCGATCACATAGCGCGGGGTCTTGAGCTCGTCGGGGCTGATCAGCACGAAACGCACGTTGCCGAAGCGGCACAGCGTCTCGATCAGCGAATGCACGGTGCGGCCGAACGTCAGATCGCCGCACAGGCCGATGGTCAGGTCGGTGACACGACCGAAGCGCGATTGCAGCGTCGCCAAGTCGGCGAGCGTCTGCGTGGGGTGCATGTGGCCGCCGTCGCCCGCGTTGATCACGGGCACGGACGCGGCGCGCGAGGCGACCAGCGCCGCTCCCTCCTTCGGGTGGCGGATGGCGACCACGTCCACGTAGTTGGACACGGTCTTGAGCGTGTCGGCGATGGACTCGCCCTTGGACACCGAGGCGAGCTGCGCGCCGGCGAACCCGATGACCTGGCCGCCGAGCCGCAGCATGGCGGTCTCGAAGCTCAGGCGAGTGCGCGTGCTGGGCTCATAAAAAAGCGTGGCCAACACCCTGCCGTCGCAGGTATGCGCCACGCGTTTGCGGTTCGCATCGATGTATGCCGCCTTGTGCAGCAAATCTCGAATCTGGGAAATGGAAAGCGTATCCAGCGTGATGACGCTTTGACCGACCAACGGCGTCTCCGCCGGTTCCTCTGTGACTGACACGGCTCACCTTTCATGCGTGAAGCGGATAAGGTGGCCACTGAAGTGACCTATCCGACTATAATGCAGATTTCTGATTTTTCACAGCGACACACACGACCGTCTCATATCAGCGTCCATAAAACAGATGCTCTGCCACGTCGCGGGCCTTGCGCATCGTTCCCATCAGGTCGTTTTCGAAATGCTGCCCGCGGTGGGCATCGTATCCCAGATACACGGCGATGCCGCCCAGCGAATACATGTCGTCGGGCAGGATGTCGGCCTGCGAGACGCGTCCGTTCCACAGGTAGTTGCCGTTGCGGGCCGCCGTGCACATGCGCCACGCCTTGCGCAGCACCGCCGCGTCCCCGCGGTCGATGAACCTGCGGCGTTCCAGCTCGTCCAGCGTCGCGAGTGTCGAATTCAGCCGCAGCGAGGCGTTGTTGCCGGCATGCTGCAGTTGCAGGAGCTGCACGGTCCATTCGACGTCCGACAGGCCGCCCTTGCCGAGTTTGAGATGCCTGTCGCGCCTCACGCCGCGCGGCAGGCGTTCGGCTTCCATGCGCGCCTTGAGCTTGCGGATCTCGCCGAGCTGGGCGTCGGTGAGCGGGCTTATCGGGTATCGCAGCGGGTCCGCGATGTCGTGGAGGAAATCCTCGCCGAGCGCCCGGTCCCCGGCGACGAACCGGGCGCGCAGCAGCGCCTGATGTTCCCACGTGTTCGCCCATGACGAGTAGTACTCCCGGCAGGAGGCGTACGAGCGAATCAGCGGGCCGTTCTTGCCTTCGGGGCGAAGATCCAGGTCGATCTCGATCTTCGGCTCAAGCGTGGTCGGCCCCTGCAGCACCTGTCGCAGCGCGTCGACCACCTTGCGGGCGAACTGGTTGGCGACCTGCTCGTCGGTGCCGTCCGCGGGCCTATACAGCAGGATCATGTCGGCGTCGGAGCTGAAATTGACCTCCTGGCCGCCGTAGCGTCCCATGCCGATCGCCACGATCGCGGCAGGCGGCTCGCCGAGCCCCATCGCCGATGTCTGATAGCGGATCGCCCATGTCAGGGCCGCATCGATGATGGCGTCGTACACGTCGGTCATGCCGGTCAGGCACGCCGTTTCGTCCATCACGCCGCTGAGCCGGGCCAGACCGATGCGCTCGATCTCGTGGCGCCTCATGGCTCGCATCGATGTCGCGAAATCGTTGATGCCATCGGCGTTGCGGCTCAGAGAGGACCGGCATTGCACGTCCAGGCTCTCGCGCGAGCGTGCGACCAGCGCGTCATCGTCGCCAAGCCAGGTGACCGACTCCACGGACTTGTTCAGCGCGTCGCCGAGGAAACGGGAGTTCGACAGGACGTGGCACAGCCGTTGCGCGGCCGAATTGGAGTCGCGCAGGAAGCCCAGGTACTCGCTGTCCGTGCCGAAACGCTCCTCAAGCTTGCGCCAGTTCAGCAACCCCATGTCGGGGTTCTGCCCCTGCCCCAGCCATTGCAGAACGGCCGGCAACAGTATGCGGTTGATCTTGGAGGCTCGGGACACGCCTGCGGTGAGCACGGCCACATGCCGCATGGCGGCCTCCGGATCGGCGAATCCGATGGACGCGAACCGTTCGTAGGCCACCTGCGGGGCGAGCGAGAAATCCTCGCCGTTCAACGCCGCGATCGGCAGCATCGGGCGGTAGTAGATGTCCATGTGCAGCCGGCGCACCTCGCGCCGCGTCTCGTCGTATTTCGCGACCAGCTCCTCGGCGTGCAGGCCAAACGCGCGGGCGAGCCTGCGCAGCTCGGGGTTCTGGCTGAGCTTTTCGACGTTGACGTCGCGCTTCTTCTCAAGTCCGCCGACGCTGCCGTCGCCGAGGTCGGGGAACAGGTGCGTGCGTTTGAGCGCCCACATCTGCTGACGATGCTCCATCACCCGTTCGAAGCTGTAATCCCGGGCGAGTTTCGCGGCCTGCTTGCGCGACACGTAGCCGCCCTCGGACAGCCTGCGCAGCGATTCCAGCGTGGCGCTGGCGCGCAGCGTCTCATCGGTGCGGCCATGCACGAGCTGCAGCATCTGCACGGTGAATTCCACATCGCGCAGGCCGCCGCGGCCAAGTTTGATCTCGCGGTCCTTGAGCGCGGGCGCGATGAGGTCCTCGACGCGCTTGCGCATCTGCTGACAGTCGTAGACGAAGTTCTTGCGCTTCGACGCGCTCCACACCATAGGCCTGGTCATGCTCATGTATGCGTCGCCGATCTGCGGGTCCCCCGCGACCGGGCGCGCCTTAAGGAGCGCCTGGAACTCCCAGTTCTGCGCCCATTTCTCGTAGTATGCCTGATGTGATTCCAGTGTGCGCACGAGGGAGCCGTCCTTGCCTTCCGGCCGCAGTCCCCCATCAATCTGCCACAGTGCCGGTTCGGCGACTCCCATAATCACCGACTGGCACACGCGCTGCAACATCGTGCCCATCTTCGTGCCGATGCGGTACAGCTGCTGCTGGCTGGTGTCCGCGTCGGCGGCCTTCACCACGTAGATCAGGTCGACGTCGGACACGTAGTTGAGTTCGCGCGCGCCGAGCTTGCCCATGCCGATGATGGCGAAACGGCAGTGCTCGCTGCCGGTGATCTCATGCCGGGCTATGGCGAGGGCGCCTTCAAGGGCCGCATCGGCGAGGTCGGACAGCTCACTGCTGATGCGCGGCTGCAGGGCGATGGGGTCGTCGCTCATGGTGTCCTGCGCGATGATGGCGGCCAACTGGTTGCGGTACGTCCTGCGCAGGGCGGTGGCGGCGTCGGCAAGGTCCATCGTGGCTGTCGGGGACATGCGGTCGTTCGGGTCGGCTCCGACGGATTCGAGCACGTGCGCCCGGCGCTGGTCATGGTTGTAGAGGTGACTGTTGCAGTGGTCGGTCGCCGCGGCCTGAACCAGGTCGGGGCGGAACCGCATCAGCTTGCCCATCGCGTCGGAGACGCCGAGCACGGCGACCAGCTGTCGGAACGCCGTGTCGTCGGGCATGATGTCGTCCAGCGCGCGGCCCTGGCTCACCTGCGCGTTGACGATGTCGACGAGGTTGCGCAGCGCGACATCGGGATCACAGACATGCTGAAGCGCGTCAAGCAGCAGGCCGCAGCGTGCCGCATCGAATCCGCTGGCGGAGAGCTGGCGGAACAGTGAACGGGCTTCGTCGAGATTCTGCAGGCCTGCGTGGATGAGTTCGCGCGCGCTGGTGTCAAAGGTTCCCGGAACAGTCATAACCTACAATTTTACAAGAAACCGTGCTTCCTCGGCCGCGATGACACGGCCGTGTCGTGGCCGGATGGACATAATGGCGGTATGCAACTGTCATCCGCAGAACTGATCGTAACCATCGTCTCCGCCATCGTCGGCTTGCTGATGGGCTTTGTTTCCGGTGCCATGCCGCTGCAGCCGCAGAGGATGACGCCTGTGCAGGCGACCGTGCAGAAGGTGCTCGGCTTCGCCATCGTCGCGGTCGTCGTCGTGCTTGCCCTGGCCTCCATGAACGTCGCCATGTGGACGACGCTCATCGCCGTGGCTCTGGGCATCGCTATCGCCAACGTTCCGGTGATTCGCCGGGCCGTGACCACGCGGATCGCGTGGTTCGCGCCCAAACCCGACTTCAGGCGCAGCAAGCGTCGCCGTCGCTGACGGCAGATACGCGGCGTGCTGTTGCCGGCCGCGCATTCTCATATGGTTGGGGCCAGACAGCCGCATGACTGTCTGGCCCCAACGATTTTGCCGTAATCGGCTGTTTGCCGGGAGTGTCATTCCACGGTGAACAGCGGCTCCACGTTGCGCCATATGCGGCGTGTGGTGGCGGGATGATTCATCGAATACAGGTGCACGCCGTCGACGCCGTGGGCCACGAGGTCCGCGATCTGGTCGGAGGCGTAGATGATGCCGGCCGCGCGCAGGTTCTGGATGTCGTCTCCCCAGCGGTCGAGCAGTGCTTCGAGCTTAGCCGGGATGCGCGAGGCATTGACCTTCGCCATGCGCCGCACCGACTTCGCGCCGCGCACGGGCATGATGCCCGCCTCGATCGGCACGTCGATGCCGGCCGCATGAGCCTTGTCGAGGAAACGGTAGAAGTCGTCGTTGTCGTAGAACAGCTGGGAGATCAGATGCGTGACGCCGGCGTCCACCTTGATTTTCAGGTTCCCGATGTCCTCGTCGAGCGAGGCGGCCGAATAGTGGCCTTCAGGATAGCAGGCGCCGAACACCTTGAGGCCGGGTTTGCGGTCGTGGATGTAGGTCGCGAGGTCGCTGGCGTGGTTGAAGCGGCCGACCGGCTCCTCGCCGTCGATGTAGTCGCCGCGCAGGGCGAGCACGGCGGAGACGCCTGCCGCCTCGAACATGTCGAGCGCCTCGTCGATCTTCGCCTCGTCCGAGTACAGGGCGGTCAGATGCGCCACGGCGGGGATGCCGTATTCCCCGTGGATCGTGTTGGCGATGCGCGCGGTGGCGGTGCGGTCCGAATGCGTGCCGTGCCCGTAGGTGACCGAGATGAAGTCGGGGTTCAGTCCTTCGAGCCCGTCAAGCGTGTCGTAGATGGTCCCGACGGGGGCGTCCCGCTTGGGAGGGAACACCTCCAGCGAAAACATGGGTGTGTGCATATCAGGTTCCTTACTACAAGTATGAAGTTGCCCCCGCCGGCGGGGCTGTCCGGCCGATGCCGGACTGGGGGTGGTCGGGTCATGCTCCACCACCCCCAGTCGCCTACGGCGACAGCCCCCGCCAGCAGGGGCCTATAGGGTCCTACTTCGTGATCTTGGCGCGAACCGCCTTGGCGGCGGCGACCATGTGCTCAAGGCTCGGCCAGGTCTCGGCGTTGCCACGGGTCTTCAGACCGCAGTCGGGGTTGATCCACACCTTCTCGATGTCCATCTTCTTGAGAATCTCGTAGATGCGGTCCTCAATCTCCTGTTCGCCGGGGATGCGCGGCGAGTGGATGTCGTAGACGCCCGGGCCAGCCTCGGTCTCGAAGTGCGCGTCATGGATCGCGTCAAGCACGACCAGATCGCCACGGGACGCCTCGAAGGAGATTACGTCGGCGTCCATCGCGTCGATGTCGCGGATGATGTCGTTGAACTCCGAGTAGCACATGTGCGTGTGGATCTGCGTGGTCGGCTTGACTGCGGAGTGCACGAGACGGAACGCCGGGATGGCCCAGTCAAGGTACTTGGCGTGCCAGTCGGTCTTGCGCAGCGGCAGCTTCTCGCGCAGCGCGGCCTCGTCGATCTGGATGACCTTGATGCCGGCGGCCTCCAGGTCGAGCACCTCGTCGCGGATGGCGAGGGCCAGCTGCTGGGTCTGCTGCTCGTGCGTGATGTCCTCGCGCGGCCAGGACCAGTTGAGGATGGTCACCGGGCCGGTGAGCATGCCCTTCATCACATGGTTGGTGCGGGACTGCGCGTAGGCGGACCATTCCACCGTGATCGGGTTGGCGCGGGAGACGTCGCCCCACACGATCGGAGGCTTGACGCAGCGCGTGCCGTAGGACTGCACCCAGGCGTTCTTGGTGAACAGGAAGCCGTTGAGGTTCTGGCCGAAGTACTCGACCATGTCGTTACGCTCGAACTCGCCGTGGACCAGCACATCGAGGCCGATCTGCTCCTGGTGCCTGATGCAGGTGTCGATCTGGGACTTCATGAACTCGTCGTATTCGGCCTTGGTGATCTCACCCTTACGCAGCTTGGCACGTTCGGCGCGAATCTCCTTGGTCTGCGGGAAGGAGCCGATGGTGGTGGTGGGCAGCAGCGGCAGGCCAAGGGCGACACGCTGCTCCTTCTGACGCTCGGCGCGGGCCGGCTGGCGCACGAAGTCGGCGTCGGTGAGCTTGGCGATGCGCTCGGCGACCGCCGGATCGGCGGCAACGCGGGTGCCGTCGAACAGCGCCTGGTTGGCGGCCAGATCGGCGGATGCCTTCTTGGCGTCCTCATCGGAGTCGGCGAGGACGGCGATCTCCTTGAGCTCGGTCAGCTTCTCGACAGCGAATGCGAAGTGCTTGAGCACGGCCGGGTCAAGGGCGGTCTCACCCTCGGTGCTGAACGGCACGTGCAGCAGGGAGCTGGCGGTGGACACCGCCACGTTGTCAGTCTTCTGGCGAAGCGCGTCGATCAGGCCGAGGCTGACGGCGTAGTTGTTGCGCCAGATGTTGCGGCCGTTGACCACGCCCGCGAACAGGGTGGTGTTCTCGGCGACGCCGTACTTCTCGACCGCGGCGAGGTTCTCGTCCTTGCCTTCGTTGAGGTCGAGGCCGATGCCGTCGAAGCCCAGCAGGTTCACGGTCTCGTACACGTCGGCGATGTGGCCGAAGTACGTGTTGAGCAACACCTTGATCTTGTCTTCGCGAGCGGGCAGGATCTTCGCGTACAGGCTCTTGAAGAGGGAGACGTCGCCGTCCTCCTTGTCGAGCACGAGGTACGGCTCGTCGAGCTGCAGCCACTGGGCGCCGAGTGCGGCGAAGCGCTTGATCACTTCCGCGTAGACGGCGGCGACCGCGTTCACCAGGCCCTTGTCGTAGGTGAGCTCCTCGGCCTGCGCGTTGCGGGCGAGCTTGAGGAAGGTGTAGGGACCGATCAGCACCGGCTTGGTGAGGATGCCCCGGGCCTTTGCCTCGTTGAACTCGTCGAACGGCTTGGTGCCGTTGAGGCGGATCTCGGTGCTCTCCTCGATTTCAGGAACGATGTAGTGGTAGTTGGTGGTGAACCACTTCTTCATCGGCAGGGCGGTCACGTCGCCCTTGTCGCCCTGATAGCCGCGGCCCATGGCGAACAGCGTCTCCTCGGGGTTCGTGAAGGCGAGTCGCTTGTAACGCTGCGGGATGACGTTGAGCAGGATCGCGGTGTCCAGCATCTGGTCATAGTAGCTGAAGTCGTTGCTGGGGATGAGATCGACGCCGGCCTGTGCCTGCAGCTTCCAGTGCTTCGCGCGAAGTTCCTTGGCGGTGCCGCGCACCTCGTCGAGTGAGGCGGCGCCCTTCCAGTAGGCTTCAATGATCTTCTTCAGTTCACGATTCTGTCCGATGCGCGGGAATCCCGAGACGGATGTAAGTGCAGGCATGAATCCTCCGTTATGTACGACTATGACCCGCCTAGATTACCAAAACCCGCCGATTGCGAGGCCATCAGAAGCATTAAGGTGTCGTTATAAACGGTGGTTATAGCCTGACGCGCCACAATGCGTTCTCGTGGTTGGCTCCGCGTTTCAATGTCACTCAAATGCCACTCAGAACCGACTCCAATCTTCTGTTTGCTCCGTATGATATCACCCGAAACAAGAAAAGGCCCCTCCCCCAGCATTGTGAACCGCACCTCCGATCATCGAATCTGAATTTCTTCAGTCCAACAATCGGGGTGCGGTTCATTCAGGCTGAGGGGCTTTTTTGTTTATCCGTGTTTTTCCCTGTTTCACCCTGTTTTTCCGTGAGAATGTGGGCAAAATGTGGGCAAAAATAGGGTGCCGAGAATGGTGTGGATACGGTGTGTCGGGGTTCCTCCGGCTTGACATTGTAACCCGTTTGGGTTACAATGGAGGAGTCGGCAAGGAAAGGAGGTGAACATGCAACAGGTCACGGAGCTGCTGAAGGCGGCGGGCGAATTTCTCGCCGGGCTCGGGGCGGTCATAGCACCCATAGCCACGGTGGTGATTGCCCTCCACCGGAAGCCCGAACCGCGCAGGCCGCCACGGAGGCGGCGCAGGCGGTGAGGAAAGGGCCTTCCGAATATCCCAACTATCCGGAAGGCCCGGCTCCCATCCTATCGCATGGGACATCATGAACGACAGACTGGGATTATGCTCGCTGGTCATGGCGCTCGGCGCGTTCGCCGCCGGGCTGTCCGGACACTCGATACCGGCAGGCGTGCTGGCGCTGTGCGCCGGGACGCTCGGATACCTGGCGGGGAGGCGGAACGGATGACGTTCGCGGATATGCTGGATGAACGGGGGATGCGGCAGTCGCAGATCGCGCGCGCCGCCGGACTTACCAGACAGCGGGTCAACGAGTGGGTCAGGGGCGTGCGCGACCCGAGGCTCATGGCGCTCGGCACGGCCAGAAGAGTGGCGGACGCGCTCGAGATGACGATCGACGAGTTCGAGTCCCGCCTCTGACGCAGATATGCAGAAGCGCCCCTCGGCTCCATGCATAGGAGTCGAGGGGCGCTTGTGTTTAGAATCTGCCGGTGTTGAGGCGGCTTTGGAGTGCTCGGGCGGTGCCGGGTCCGAACCATGAGTCCTGCGCGACGCCGAGGTGTTTCTGCAGGGCACGGATGGTGGCGGGGCCGAGGAGTCCGTCGGCGGTGAGGCTGAGCTTGCGTTGGACGGCGCGGATGAGGTTGGATCCGCCGCCACCGTAGCGCACGCACGAGTCCACGAGCGCGGGTCGGCCCCATGTCCGGCCGTCCGGCCTGTACTGGCCGCTGATGATGCCGTCCACGCTGGTGCCCATGACCTGCTGCCAGCGGCGGATGGTGGCCGGCCCGCAGGAGCCGTCTACCGTGAGCCGGCCCGTGCCGCCGCTGGATGCGGTGCCGCCGCCGGACGACGTGGCGCTGCCACTGTAGGCGGGGCGCAGGATGGCGGCGATGGTGTTCCATGCGCGGGTGCGGCGTGCTACGCGCCCGTTGTTGGTGTTGCCCTCGATGGTCTGGATGTACGAGCCGTGGTTGGCTTCCACGAAGCCGATGTGGTCCACCACGCCGCCGTCCCAGTTGAATATCACGATGTCGCCGGGTTTGGCGCTGCGCGTGCTGACCGCGCGGGAGCGTCCCGCGCTGAGCACGTATGGCACGTAGGCGGCGGGCAGTCCCGGGAACGCTTGGCCGGCACGGCTCATGACCCAGCTGACGAACATCGCGCAGAACGGGACGCCCGACGCGCCATAGTATGAGCCGTGGGATTGGGCGTACCAGCGCCCGTACTTCGTGCCCGGCTGCGGGTCGGTCCAACGGGAATAGCCGATTTCGCCCGCCGCGATGCGCAGGACTTCACTCGCCGTCGCCATAGGACACCTCCTCGATGGGTGCCACGTCAGCGGTCGCGTCGGCTCCCCTGGAGTCGGACACCGCGTAGGCCGCCTGAGCTGTCCCGGTCGTGGCGTCGGTGGCGGTGGCGATGATATTGGCTTTGATCGCGTTGGTGAGCTGCTGTCCCTGCACGGCGGCACCGGTCAGGTTGTTGTTGCGCCACCACGCGTACACGGATGCGATGACGGCGATGACGCCGGTGATCGCCGTGCTCACCTGATCGGTGGTGAACGGGAGCTGGCTGATGCCGGCGATGCTCAGGCCGGTCTGCGCGACGCTGAATAATTGGACGATGAGCAGGATGATCGCCTTGGTGCGTTCCACGGTCAGGCCGGGAATCGCCGGGCCGGTGGCCTTGTGGTCGGCCACGCCGGTGGTGTTTGCCATAATGGTTCTCCTTACAAAAGAAGCCCCACGGGTGTGGGACTTAGGTCAGTCGGTTTTATAGAGGCGGACGCTCAGATGGGCGTCCGCGTAGGTGACGCCGAACATCGTGGCCGGCATCGGAAGCCACCGTCACAGGTGCTCCCGCACGGTAACGGGCGCATCAACCGACTGGGGGCCAGCCCGGATGGTCAATGTGGCCGTGCCGGGCTTGACGCCGTTGATGGTGATGCTCATGATGGCTTTCCTCCCAGCCGGGGCGCAATGGGCGCATTCTGGATATCGTTGTTGATCTGGGTGCCGTGGCCGTTGCCGCCTAATCCGTGATAGGCGTCGTAGACACGTTGGGCGCGGAGTTTGAAGTCATTGTCGGCGACGCCGTGGTGGTCGTGCACCATCGTGTCCTGCTGCTGTTCGAGCTTGCACAGCAGAAGCGTGCGCAGCGCCTCGTCTACGAGTTTTTCGTGTTCGCAGCCGCGCCTCATGTCGGCCATCAGCTGCTCATGCTCCGACCTTCGGGTCTCCTCGTCGGCGATCTGCGAGCGCAGGTTTTTGAGTTGGTGCCAGAGGCCGGCGGCTATGGCGCTGATGGCGGCGATGAGGAGGCCGGCGACGACGCTGGTGATGATGTCGTCAGCCATGTGGCTCCTCTCTGATGGGATGTCGCATTGGCGATCCTCTCTGTGTGTGGTGGTGGAATCCCACGGTGCGGTCGAGCCGGTCGAGACGTTTGGGGGCCATCCGACGGCCGCGCCCCGCCGGAGGAGACGAGCGCGACGAGGACGGTCAGCCATGCGGGCGCGTCCATCAGTGCTTTGCCCTGAGCAGCAGGGTGCATGGGTCGGGTTGGGCGGTGTCGGCCGTGTTGGTGGTGGTGCACACCCACTTGCCCGTGATGGCGTCGTAGTTGTAGGTCTTGGTCCTGGCGTTGCCGCCTGCCCGGAGTTGGAGCTGGGTGCCGTAGGTGGGGCTGGCGGCGAGCGGGATGCGTATGCCGCCCCGTAGGGTGGCTGTGGTATTGGTTAATACGGGTGGTCAGAGGCGGCGAACACGGGCGGTAGGCCAGCATTCTGCAGCAGGGTCACGAGTGAATGGTCATTGAAACCACACACGCGGGTAAGCACCGTCACGCCCTCAGGTATCGGCACAGTCATGTTGTCGATGCCCACGAGATACGAGCCGTCCTTTTTCTGCCACACGACGTTCGCCAGTCCATCAGGAAGTGGTTCTGGCGGATACAACCAGCACCGACCTTTGCCGGTGGCGGTTATCTCACAGCCCTCGTCGGTGGTCTTCGATGAGGCGGTCATACCACTAGGAGCCCACGGAGTGACCGGAGCACGGTCATCCATCGTCGGCGGATCGTAGAGATTCCTGATCCTCACGCGACCACCCGCCTCAAGCTCAGTACGGCGCGGTGCCTGCGGCGAAGAAGGCCGGGAGCCCCCCCCCCGACGAAAATGTCGTATGCGGGTTTCGATTCGATGGCGATATCACGGCAGGTGGACCCGTCCTGCGCCTGCACCAGCATGCTCGTGGTCTTGTTCAAATGGAATTCCGATTCATGCGTCGTCGTGTCCAGGTATCTGTAAGGTGTCCAGTTGTCGTCGCCCACGAAGAGGATGCCGCCTTGCTTGCTGACGTGCCAGTCACCTTGTGGAAGACTGCCGATATAGTCTATGGTATTCGCCAGCACAGGTTGCGAATAGGCGAGTTTTCGTCTCATTCCAATTCCTTTCCGGTCAATAGTGTCCAGCCGTCTATGGTTTTCCGCCAGATTTCGCGCGGCCTGTCCACGAGGAAGAACATCGAATTGGCGTCCGCGGCGGCAGTACCGTACGCGCCGGTGTAATACCGCAGTCCATTGTGGAGTTTTTCGGTGCGCACCCACAGGTCGCCGACCGCTCCGTCCGGCTGGTCTACGTGCTTGGTGACAGTGGTGCCACCGGCCTTGATGGTGACTTCCGCCGGCTGATAGCCGTCCGATTTGAGCGCGGCCGAGAGCGTGGTCGCATTGCTCACCCACGTCAAGGTCTGGCCGTCCAACGTGGCAACCGCGGTGGTGTGTGACGCCATGGACGCGTCCACGTCCGACGTGTGCCCGTCCAGGTACGCGGCCACCGGTTTGAGCCTGATGGTCGGCTGGTCGGGAATCTCATACGGGCCGGCCACGGCGAAGTCCACGGGCTCCATCCACAGGTCCGTCCGCATCGTGGCCGCGGGGAACCACTTGCGCAATTGCTCAAGGGTCTTTGCGGCTTCGCTGGCGGCGGCCGAAGCGGTATCGGCATGCTCCGCGCTGACCGTCTCAGACGTCTTCGCGGCGGTCTCGCTGGCCTTGGCCTTATCGGCCGATGTGGCCGCATCCTGCGCTTTGCCGGCGGCCGTGCTGGCGGAGGTATTGGCTGATTCGGCGTCCGCCGCCGCGTTGGCCGCGCTGGCACCGGCCGCGGTCTCGCTGCCTTTTGCCTTCGCCGCCGAATCGGATGCCGCCGTCGCCGACCGTGCCGCCGCGCTCTCGGATGCCGATGCCGCCGACCTGGATTGTCCGGCGCTCTCGGCCGACTTCGCTGCCGCAGCCTCGGCAGCCTGCGCCTTGCCGGCGCTCACTCCAGCCGCATCCGCCTTGGCCTGAGCCGTCTGCATGGCCGCCGCCGCAGCCTGCCCCGCCGTTTCCGCTCTATCCCGGGCGGTAGCGGCGGCATCGGCCTTGACGGTGGCGGTCTGCGCCGCCCGGGATGCCGTGGCCGCATCCTGCTTGACCTGTCCGGCGGTTTCGGTGAGCTGACCGGCGATGGTCTTCGCCTCGCCGATCAGACCATTGGCCGTGATCTCCGACTCGTGCGCCGCCTGTGCGCTTTTGGCCGCCTCGGACTGGGAGGATTGCGCCTTGCCTGCCGCAGCGGCGGCCTTCGCGCTTTCCTGGCTGGCCACCGTTTCCGACGCCTTCGCCGCAGCGGCCGAAGCCGCGGCGGACTGCACCTTGTCGTCGATCGTGCCGATCCGGTCGAGCACGCCCTGCGCGGCACGCGTGACGAGCTCCCACGCGGCCACGGTCTCCGAGGATTGGTCCAGGGTCTTGGGATCCACGTCCGCCAGCCCTGAGTATTCCGCCGACTCCTTGTCGGGCACCTCGACGTATCGCACGATTCCGCCCGCCACGAGCTCAGATGCCCTCCACGCCCACTGGGTCGTCGAGGGCATCACCTCCGCCGTGGCCTCGCCCGCCGTAAGCCTGACGGTCTGCGCGACCGGCAGACGGATAGCATCGGCGACCGTGACGCGCCTCGTGGGCACGAGGCTCACGCTGCCATCCAGACCGCGCCCCTCGGCGTCGGTCAGGTGGAAATGCACCAATGTCATGAGTGCTCCTTCCTTGTAAGGCTCCCGGTGACGCTGATGATGATGGCGTCCATGCTCAGGCCTCGGTGAGGATGAGGGTGGCGGCGTCCAAGCCGGATACCGCGCGCACGCCGGCCCAGCGCCCGCCCCCTCCGTACGAGAACCGCATCTGTTCGCCGTCGGTGGAGAGGAGGGTGATGCCGTTCGTGTCGAACGGGTTGTCCACCAGCGCGGTCAGGCTCGAGGAGCCGGACTGCCGGAGAAAGGCATAGAAGTATGGCAGTCGTGTCGTGCCGTCCGTCTGCATGGCGAACGAGTTGAAGCAGCACAGCCATGTCCTGTCGGAGACGCGGACCGCGTATCCCTGCGCCGCGTTCTCGTATCCGACGAGCTCCCTGTACTCCACCGGGCCTGTCTGCGCGACGGCGGTGATGGTGCCGTCCGCGGCGGCGGTGATGGTCTTGCCGTCGGGCTTGACGCCGCCGATCGCGCCCGCCGTCGCCGCGGGCAGGTCAAGGTTGAGGGTGCCGTCCCCGTCGACATGGATGCCTTTGCCCCCTCCCCTGACGATGCCGAGCGCGTCCTGCGTGGCCTTTTTCAGGGCGAGGGTCCCGTTGGCGGTGCCGTGGAACTCGATGCCGTCGGGCATGGCGTTGTCTCCGAGTTTGAACGACAGGCCGAGTTTCTCGCCGTCGCACACGACGACGGGGAACGTGCGGGCGTCCGTGTAGTCGACCTTGCTGACCTTGACGCCGCCGAGGGTCGTGTCGCTCGCGACGGGCAGCTCGTACTGGGCCGCGGCGGCGTCGAGCGTGCCGTCGGCGCGCACGCTCAGGTTGTCGCCGGGCTTGACGACGCCGGCAACGGTGGCGGTGGCGATCTGCCCGGCATCCCCGGGATCGCCCTTGTCGCCCTTTGCTCCCCGCGGCAGGCCGAACGCGAGCGTGGTGTCGCCGGCCGCGTCCCGGGTGGCGGTGACGGTGGCGTCCTCGCCGGTGGCGAGGGTGCGGGCGGTCACGCCGGCGATCCGGCTGCCGCGCGGGATGTCGAGGATGAGGCTCATGTCGCCTGCGCCGTCGGTGGACATGCTGGCGGACGCGTCCTGGGAGGGGTTGACGGTGTTCGCGCCCACGCCGATGATCCTGCTGCCGCGGGGCACGCCGACCATCAGCGTGTAGTCGCCCTTGCTTCCGGCCTGCAGCATGCTCGCGGTGGCGGGCTTGTTGGGGTCGAGCGTGGTGGCTCCGGCGCTGGTGACGCCCGCGCCGCGCGGGATGGACAGGTCGAGGATGCGCTGCAGGCCGCTGCCGCGCAGCGAGGACGTGGCCGGCTGGTTCGGGTCGAGGGTGGTGGTGTTGCCGCCGGTGATGCGCGCGTCCGCGATGACCTGGTTGGCGGCCGCGACCGCGTTGTTCGCGTCGGTGATGGCGTTGTTGACGCGGGTGATGGCGGCGTCGCCGTCCGCGATGAGTTGTTCGAGGCGGGTGAGGCTGTCCTGCCCCTGGGTGCTTTCGGCGTCCCATACGGCGCGTTCGACGACGCCCTTGAAGTTGCGGGAGCAGATCTTGGCGCCGTCCGCGGTGGTGACCTCCACGCCCAGGGCGATGACGCCGGGCTTGGCGATCGCCCGCCTGGGCAGCGTCGCCCGGTATGTGGCGGTCGCCTCGCCGCTTACCGGGCTCATGGTCACGCGGTCGCCGACCTCGACGCCCGGCGCGGTGTTGTAGGCGAGCGCCACGCTCTTGATGCCGGTCGTGGAGGTGATTGGCTGGCCGTTGTCGGTGATGGCGACGGTGATGGTGCGTCCGTCCCTGTCGCCGGCGTTGAGTCGGATGTCGGCGATCCAGCTGTTGGAGAAGTCGAGGCTGATGGGCGTCTCGGTGACGTCGCGGAATCCGTCGAGGGTCATTTCCCTGTTCCTTTCGTGAGGTCGTTGAGGTGGGCGATGGCGTCGCGCAGGCGTCGGCGTGCGTCGTCTCCGGAGGTGTCCGCGGCGGCGTCATTGGCCGCGGCGAGCGCCGTCTGTGCCGGCTGGGGGTCGAGGATGTCGGCGACGGCGTCGAGCGCGTCCGTGATGAGCGTGACGCGGCTGGCCACGTAGTCGGGTGTGGTGATGGTGTACGAGGCTGGTTCGGGTTCGGTGACGTCGCTGGCGTCGACGCGCAGTCGGGTGCCGTCGTCGAGTTCGGCGATGAAGATGATGCCCCGGTCCTGCGCGGCCTTGAGCGCGTCGGGCTCGTAGCCGGCGAGGATGCCCTCGCTGTTGCCGATGGGGTCGTGCGCCCAGTATCTGGTGATCCTTGGCATGGGTGTCCTTTCAGTTGATGCAGAATCCGTTGATGTACTCGGTCGTTGATTGGAACCAGGTGATGGTGCCGTCCGAGGAGGATGTGATTTTGGAGATGTAGTGGTGTTTGCCGTTGTAGGCGTGTGTGGTGGTGACGTGGGTGTCGGTGGTCTTGGCGACGGACAGGATGGGCGTGCTGATGCGCAGGCATCCGCCTTGCAGTTGGAGCCCGTAGTAGACCTTCGACGGGTTGGATACCTCGTACATGCCGCCCGAGTAGTCGATGTAGCCGACCTTCTTGCCCTTGCGGTAGCCGGCGAGCTGTCCGATGCTGTTGAGCTCGATGCCGTACCAGTCCTTGCTGCCGCATGTGAAGGTTCCTTCGGCGGTGATGCTGGTGGCGGTCATGCCGCGGGTGGTGAGTTCTCCGGTGTCGAGGTTCCATTGGTTGTGGCCGGCGGCATCGGAGAGCTTGCCTGTGTATATGGCGTTGGCGTAGATGCCGTTGCCGTCGGCGAGCGCGCGGAAGTCCCAGTCTCCGTTCGCCTTCTTGCTGTTGGCGATGCGCCAGTATCCGCCTCCGATGTGGATGCATTGGGTGGGGTTCTGGTCTTCGGGCTTGTCGTACACGTAGATGCCTTGGCCGGGTTTGAGGTATGTGTAGCCGCCGGTCGTGTTCATGATCTGGTTGATGCGGTTGATGAGGTCGGTGATGTATGGTTTGGTGCCGGTGGCGGCGTCGTTCCATGCGCCGGAGTTGGAGATGAGCTGGTCGAGTTGTCGGCGCCATGCGTCGTCCTGGTGGGTGATGCCTGTGGTGATGTTGCCGAGGGTGATGGTGGTGGCGGTCTGGTCGCCGGTGAGGTCCTGTTCGATCTGCAGGATGCGTCCTTCGAGGCGCAGGGGCGTGGGGAAGCTGGTGTCGATGATGTGGACGGTGTCGCCGATGTCGGTGCCTTCGGCGTTGACGCCGGCGGCGGCGAGGCTGGTGACGTCGCATTCGTATGAGACGACCGGCTGGCTGCGTGTCTTGAGCGCTTCCTTGGTGAGCGTCAGGAGTTGTTTGGGGTCTTCGCAGTCGGGGAATTCCGCGTCTGCCTCGCTGTGGATGCGGGTTCCGTTGGGGCCGGGGATGCCCCATATGGCGAGTGCCGTGGCGTCTTCGACGTAGGCCTTGCCGTCGTTGATGTCGGCGAAGCTGATCTTGCGGCTGTACCCGCCGGTCTCTTCCCCATCGTCGTCGGTCGTGGCGACGCCTTTGCCCCATCCGTAGAGGCGTGTGGCGACCTGGGTGGCGTCGATGGTGCGGCGGATCGAGGCGAGGTCCTTGCCGTAGGTGAAGCGTTTGGTGGGGGTGGTCGCGCCGCGCCGGCTGACGAGGCTGAGGGTGCGGGTCGCGATGCGCGTGCCCGTCGCGTCGGGCTGGTAGGTGGTGACGGCCTCGAGTCCGAACGTGGCGCAGATGTCCTGGATTGCGGAGAGCGCGTTGGTGTGGTAGAACGCGAGGTCGGCCTCGGTGGTTTTGGTGCCGTCGTGCACGGTGCCGAGAATCCATCGTGTGCCCGCGAGCGCTTTTTTCGCGCATGCGGAGGCGGTGGCCGTCCGGTTGCGTTTGTCCTCGATATACGTGGAGGCGAGTTCCTGGATGGCGTCGACGCAATGCGCGGTGGACAGGGGGAGCCGGTCGGAGCGTGACGTATCGATGCTGTTGACCAGCCATTCTCGCCACAGGCCCATGTGGTCGCGCCATGCCACTCGGTCGCCTTTTTCGAGGTCGAGGTCGCTGAGCAGGTCGAGGTTGTCGGTGCCGTCCACGTTCTGCGTGCGCCGGGCGGCGAGGACGGTCATGGGGGCGGGTTTCGGGTTGCCCCACCGGTCGAAGACGTGGAACATGTCAGATCATCCATTCGGGTTCGTGCTCGCAGCTGCCGGCGGCGCCGGACAGGGTGAGCGTGTTCATGCCCGGCAGCAGGGCGAAGTAGTCGGTGTCGAGGCTGACCGGGGCGAGGGTCCCGTTGGCGCGCGTCGTCTGCGCCTTGCAGTCGACCAGCACGCTTGTGCCGGCCGGCAGCGTGGTGGCCGGCCTGATGTCGATGGTGTGGCCGCGCCCGTCCCTGATCGACAGGGCCGAGACGGCGCGGGAGGTCGTGAGTGTCAGGACGGGCCATGCCGGCCGGTTGCCGGTGACGTGCAGGAGGTTGGCGCCTTCCCTGAGCGCGTGACGCTGGGCGCGGCCTATGATGTGCGGGTATGCGTCCATCACGATCGTGGTGGCGCAGTCCACGCGGCATGGTCCGAGCATGCGTTCGTCCCAGTCCTTGATCGTGACGCGGCCGCGCCACTGACCGGGCAGCTCCCGGTAGGATAGCGTCGAGCTGCGGCCGACGAGCGCGCCGAGGCGGCGGCGCGCGTCCATCATCTCGTCGTCCTCGCCGACGGTCACCACGCCGAGCGCGATCCTGCGCAGCCCGGGGTACGCGCAGCCGAGCGGGTCGTCGAGGGTCACGTCGTGGCTTCCGGCCATGCCGGGCGCGTTCTGGTATGCGACGGCCAGGTCGGGGGCCTCGATGGCGAGGACGCCGTCCGTGGCGGACAGCCCGTACCAGTCGAGCGGCCTGCCGTCGAGGAGGATGTGCATGAGCGGGTCGGCCGGCATGCGTTGGAAGACGCTCACAGTCCCATTCCTTTCCTTCGTCCCAGTTCCCTGTCCATCGCGGGGGCGAGCCGCGCCGCGACGGTGCGGTCGTCGAACACGAGGGTGACCGAGGTGCGTTCCAGCGCGTCCATCACGCCCTGGGAGATGTCCGCCACCGAGGGCCCCGGCTGTTCCGCGCCGCCCGTGAACATCTCCCTCGGAAGCTGGCGGCGGTTCATGGCCGCATACGTGTCGGCACCGTAATATCGGACGCTTTTGTCGTTGCTGACGAACTCGCCGCTGCGCAGCCTCGCGTTGGCGAGCGTGATGTTGTCCGCCTGCGCCGACAGGGGCGGAGTGCCGGGCAGCAGCCCCTCCACGATGCCGCCGCCGTAATAGCCGCGCATCGCGAAGCCGTTGCCGGCGTAGTAGCCGCCCGTGTAGGAGGTGGGACGGCCGATCATCGAGCCCTTCGTGCTGCGGATCGTCGTCTCGTTCGTGATCACGTTCGTGCGGATGGTGACGGTCTTGGACTGCAGCAGCTCGATGCCTTCCCGGATGGTGTGGATCGCGTTCGATGCGAGGTCGTTGACCCTCACGGTCGTGGTTTTCTCCGCTGGTATGAGGCGCATGCTGCCGACCATGTTGTCGACCTTGAGCTTGACGTCGCTGGTGCTCAATCCGAGCCGGTCGAAGGCGGCTTGCAGGTCACCGGTCTGTCCGCTTGCGATGCCCGATTGGACGATGAGGTCCCTGAGCTTGTCGGTGTTCAGCCCGTACGCGTCGGCCGAGGCCTCGGCCTCCTCCTTGCTCATGCCCATCTGCTGGGCGAGCTGGATGTACTGGTCGCGGGCCCTCTGGACGATGGGCGTGATCTGCTCCAGTCCCTCGCCGTTCTTCGCGTGGGCGAGCATGGCCTTCTGCGCGGCCTCGGCCACGTCGTTCAGGGCGCTCGTGTTGTCGCGGCCCTTTTCGGTGTTGATGTCGAGCGTCCTGCCGTTCTTCCCGACCGCTTCGGATGCCTTGTCGAAGCTGGATTCCAGCGCGATAGACGCGTTGGACGCGTCCAGCGCGAAACCGTAGTAGGTGTTGAGCGCGTCGATGACCTCGCCCAGCGCGGCGCTCGTCTCGTTGACCGCGTCCTTGGTCGCGCCGAAGCTCTCCTGCAGGATCGTGTCGGAGTCCGCGGCCTTGGCGGATGCGTCGGCGGTCCCGGCCAGCGCGTCGTTGCCGGTTATGAGGGCCGCGGTTCTGCCCATGCTGGCCTCGGTCGCGGCCTTCTCCGCCTCGGCCGCGTCCTTGGTCGCCTGCTTGAAGACGTTCTGCTGTTCGGCGAGCGCCTCGTAGGCGGCGCTTGACGGGTTGTTCCACCATTGGTCGATGAGGTTGAGGCTGGCCGCGTATTCGTCGGCCTGGGCGTGGACCTGTTCGATGGCATCCTTGTCGCCTTGGATGGCTTTGATGTAGGTCTGGTGGCTGATGCCCATGCGGTCGATGGCTTCGGCGATGTCGTCGTATCCGCTGGCCCATCGGCTGAGGAAGTCGTCGGTGTATCGGCTGGATGAGCTGTCGGAGAGTGCCTTGCCGAAGTATTCGGCCGCGGTCTGTCCGCTCTGCAGCGCTTGGGTGAGTTCGTCCACTCGTTGTGCGGCGGCCTGCTGATCCTGCGCGAAATCGAACAATGCGAGACCGGCTGCCGTTATGGCAATGCCCCATGGGCCTCCGAGCAGGTCGATGACGCCGCTGCCCATGGTTTTCAATCCGGTCATGACGCCTGAGGTGCGACTGACGGTGCTGCCGAAAACCTCCAGCTGACGGCTCTGGGTTGAGAACGCCGCCCCGATTTGCGTGGCGCCCGTATACAGTTGCGAGCTCATGGAGATAAGCCGCTGGCCGGGGTCGAGAACCATGCCGAGATTCTTTGACAGCTGGCTGCTGCTTGAATTCAACGGTGCCATCGCGCGGTGAAGCGCGACGATGCCTCCGGCGAGCGCCGTGGAGAGGACGATGGTCTGTTGGACGGGGGCGGGCAGTTGCCCGAATCCGTCCACGAGCATGTCGATGGTCTGGACGAGCTTGCGCAGGGGGCCTTGCCCGCCTTCGCCGAGCTTGATCATCATGCTCTCGAAGCTGCCGCTGAGGTTTTCCAGGTCTCCGCGCAGGTTGTCGTTCTTGGCGGCGGCCTGCTGGGCGGCGTACCCGGAATCGGAGACCTTCTTGGTCCAGTCGGCGATGCCGTCGGCGCCCTCGTTGTAGAGCACGTTGGCGGCGCGGATCGCGTCGGAGCCGAAGATGGTGGCGAGCGCCTGGTTGTGTTGTGCCTGTGTGAGTCCGCTCATCTGGGTCTGGAGCTGGCCGGCCAGGGCTTTGAGGCCGATGAAGTTGCCTTGGGCGTCGTAGGCGCTGATGCCGAGCTCGTCCATGAGGTTCTGCGCTTTTTTGGTGGGGTTGGCGAGCGCGATGAGCATGCTTTTGAGGCTGGTGCCGGCGTCGGATCCGGTCATGCCGGCGTTGGCGAAGCTGGTGAGGGTGCCGACGGTCTCTTCCATGCTGATGCCGAAGCTGTTGGCGACCATGCCTGACTGTTGGAGGGCGTAGCCGAGGTCTCGGGCGGAGCCTTGCGCTTTGCCGGCTCCGGCGGCGAGGGCGTCGGCGATGCGGGTGGCGTCGGCTCCGGTGAGGTTGAACTGGGCCATGGCGGAGCTCATGAGTTCGGCGGCTTCGGCGACTTCCATGCCGTCGGACGCGGCGAGGTCGAGTGCGCCGTTCAGGCCGCCGGAGAGGATGTCCGACGTGCTCATGCCGGCCTTGCCGAGTTCGTTGATCGCGTCGGCCGCGTCCGTGGCGGAGTACACGGTGTCGGCGCCGGCGTCGATGGCGGCCTGGCGTAGCAGGGACATCTCGTCGGCGCTGGCTCCGGTGTTGGCCTGGACGGTCGACATGCCGGCGTCGAAGTCGGCGGCCATGCGTACGGCGGCGACGCCCAATGCGGTGGCGGCGATGCCGGCGGCGGCGATGCCGGCGGTCAGGAGCTTCGTCTTGCCGCCCGACGCCTCCATGGTGGTGGAGGTCTTCTCGGCCTCGGCGGACACCTTGGCCATGCCGGCGGTGAATTTCGACGTGTCCGCGAGCAGGCGGACGGTGATGTTGCGGTTCAGTCCGCCTGCCATGGTGGTCTCCTTATCTTGCCTTGATGGCGGTGGTCAGCGACATGGTCTTGATGCCCGCCTCGCCGTCGTGCTGTTTGCGCCAGTCCTCGGCGGCGATGTCTCGCATGAGGCTGATCTGGCACACGCCCGCCTCGGCCGTGTACCGGGTGGGCGTCAGCTCGTCGTGACATACGCTCACGGGCATGCCGCAGCGCGGACACAGGCTGTGCTCGTAGTCGTCGAGGGCGAGCATCCAGTCGCGTTCGGTCTGGTCCCATTCGCTTTCCGGCGTGTACCCGGTGATGCGCCGGTGGCCATCGCGCTCCACGCGATAGGAGGGCTCCCACCCGAGCCAGCGCTTGTAGCTGATGCCGAGCTTGAGGCAGATCCTCAGTTCCCGGACGAGCCCCGGATTATCCTGGAGGCTTGGCCGAGGTAGTCTTTTGGGTCGATCATCCTCGCGTTGAGGTTCTGGATGGCGTACCAGACGGGCGACAGCTGCCCGTCGGACAGTTCGGGGATGATGGCGGCTATATCCTCGACGGGCGTTTCCGGCACGGTCTTGCGGATCATCAGCCTGAGCGCGTCGGCGGTGATGTCCTCGAGGCGCTGCGCGGCGCGCCCGTCCTTCGTGGTGGTCGTGTTCGCCTCGAGCACCTGCCTCCACTGCGACAATGGCAGGGCCTCCAACGTGAGGTGCACGATCTGCCCGGAGACCTCCTCGCGCAGCTCGTCGATCTGTTTGGCGATGCGTTTGGCCGCGGCGTTCGCGCCCTCGGTGACGTGCGATGCCCCCGCCCGGGCGAGCTGCTCGCCCAGCTGCGAGATCCGTTCTGCCTTCTCCTGGTCGAGGATCAGGTCGACCTCGACGCGCTTGCGCTTGACTTCCAATGCCATGGTGCGTTCCTTGTCTCGGTTTCGCGTCCCTTTGGTGATGAGGGGGTTCCGTGCGGGGAAAGGAATGCGGAAAGCCCGCACGGAAGAATGATGGTCAGGCGTGTGAGGCCGCGGCCGCCGCGATCTCGGCGGTTTCGGACTCCCAGCCTGGCGCTTGCGCGAACAGGGGGATGGCGGTTCGGATCATGGTGTTCGCGTCCGGGTTGAGGACCTTCTTCTCGCCGCACTTGACGCTCACGACGGTGAGCTTCTGCCCTGCGGCGAGGGGCGCGTCCGTGGCCATGCCGCGACGGCGCACGATGAATCCGGAGTTGCCTTCGGCCATGAGCGTGACGGCCTTGTTCTGTTCCGCGTGCTCCGTGTTCGTGTTGTCGATCACCTCGATCGAGATGTCGCCGGCGGATTTGCGGCCCGGCGCGCCGAAGTCCTGCGTGCTGTTCTCGCGCTGGTCGCTCACGGTGTCCTGGGAGGGCTCGAAGGTCCAGCCGCCGAGCATCACGTAGTTCGAGATGTCGGTGCCTGCTTCCAGCTCGGCCATGGTCGGGCGCTTGATGTCGGCGATGGTCGGCACCCACAGTGTGGTGATGTTGCCCTCGGCGCTCGTGCCGGGGATCTCGGTGCCCAGTTTCAGGGTCATGATGTTCTCCTTCGATGGGAAAGGCCACCTCGTATGGGATGGCCTTGAAGACTTCTGGTAAATGATTGGTTGTCTACGGGCGGGTCCACGTGAAGCGGAACCGCAGGACGCGCACCTGATAGCGGCGCGACGTGTCGTCGGCGGTCAGGCCGGCCGCGTACGCGCCGGAATCCGCGTCGAGGATCAGCTGCCCGACCGTGAACCCGGAGGTTTTCGCGGGCACCCGGTATTTCATCGCGGGGATGATCCGGTCATCGCAGATGACGTTGACCGCGTCGGCCGTCAGGTCCACGACCCGGATCTCCAGCCGTCCCACGTGGGCCGTGTACCGTGCCGCCTCGGTCGACCGGTGGCCGTCCGTGGTGCAGGTGGCGATGACCCACGGCGGCATCTCGGATTCGTCCGGCTCCTGGTTGAGGTACACGGGTTGGTCGAGTCCGGGGATCATGCCGAGCACGGCGGAGGTCATGTCCATGACGCTCATAATCCGATGGCTCCTATCAACATGTCGTCGGCGGCGTCGCCCACGTATTCGGCGAGCGTGGGCAACTCTTCTTCGGCGTAATGCTCGGGGGGCTTGTGCGTTCCGCCGCCTCGCGCGGTGCCGTAGAAGGCGATCGCGGCGACGGTGGGGCCCGTGTGCCCGTGTTCGCGGGTTTTGCCGGAATCTTCGGGGCCTATGTCCGCGTATATCTGCGAGCCGGTGGTCCCCAACTCGTATCTCACACGAACAACGTGCAATCCGCCGTTGCTGCTGGAATTCAGGTCGCTTTGGGTTTTCTCCTTGACGACCTGAGCCCCCTTCTTCACGGCCTTGGCGATACTGACCCCGGCCATCGCGTGAGCGGCGGCGACCCGGCGGCCGAACGCGGTCAGCTCGCCGGCGTCGATCGTGACGTCACTGCTCATTGCTGTTGCCTACTTCCTTGACGTTCCACCGGCATGCGGTGGCGTGCGTTTTCTCGGACTGCATGTTCAGCAGCCGGAACTTCCTGCCCTTGAGGTTCGGGTCCGTGGCCGCGGTGATCTCGGCCACGTCGCCGGGAGACAGGCCCGTGGTCCCGTAGGGCAGATGCAGGTAGAGCGACCACACGGGGGTGACCGCGCCCAAGGCCTGGACGATGCCGCCCTCCGTGTTCTCTGCGGCGAGGCCGCCGCTGGTCTGCACTTTGCACCGGCCCTCGTACCGGACCGTTTCGGGACTGGTCGCCTTCCCGGTGTGGGGGTCCGTGACGGGCCTGCCGTGACTGACGATCCGGCATTCGTCGGTCATGAGACCGGTCGCCCAGGAGCGCAGCCGTCTGAGGCTGGCCGGGCTGAATCCCGCGCTCATCCGGTCAGCCTCGCGTGCAGGAATCCGGGCCGGCCGTCGTCCTCCGACCAGTACGGGGACATGTCCTGGCTGGCATGTTCCCCGCGCGTGGTGGAGATGACGCCGACGCCCGCGATGAGCGGACTGGCGTCGGCCATGAGCTTGGCCAATGTGGCTTTTTCGCTGGCGGTCAGGCTCATGCCCGGCTCGTCGACCTTGCGGCTGCCGCCGTCCATCGCGTCGTCGATCTGCCTCGACCACTGCGTCTCCGCGTTCGGGTTGAGGTAGAACCGTGCGGCGCACGCGACGGTCACGTCCACCAGCTGTTCGGGCAGCGGGTTGTCCAGCGTCCCGTCGTCGTTGAGCCAGTCGCGGCCGGTCTGGGTGCGTACGAGGTTGGAGGCGGCGCGCAGCACGCGGCGGGCGCGTTTCCAGTCCGCCGAGGTCGCGTCGATGCCCTCGCCGATCCATTCGGCGAGCGCGTCCGGTTCGGCGAACGGTGGTTTTTCGGCCATGGGAGCGTCCCCTCTACTGTTGGGGCGTCACGATCGCCGCGGACTGGACTTCGGACGGCTGGTCGGCGGACGTGGGCGCGGCCATCGCGCCGGACGCGCGGAATGCGGCGAGCACGGCGTTGACCGTGGCGATGATGGCGGCGGTGTCCGCGGCGGATGCGAGGTCGGCGACGGCCGTGGCCTTCTTGACTCCGCCGATGGCGGTGCCGGCGGCGGGCAGCGCGTACGGCGTTCCGGCCCCGATAGCCGAGCGTGCCGCGGCGGCGTTCGTGGCCTTCATCACGGCCCGGCCGGTGTCGGTCGCGCCGTGGAGGGTGTCCACGGTCGGCGCGGATCCGCCGGTGATGGTCACGGGTTTGCCGGCCGCGTCGAACGCGGCCAGTTCGGCGACGTTCTGGTTGTCAAACGGTTCGTCGTTGGTGACGAACCTGACCTGTTTGGCGGTCATCACTTGCCCGCCTTCCTGGAGGCGGCGGGGGTGAGGAAGCCGGCCGGATACTGGCTTCCCTTGGCCGCGATGCGGGTGAGCGGGTTGGCGACGGCGAAGCCGACGCGCATGACCACGCGCATGGCCTGCGCGTCCTGCTGCATGAGGTTGTACACCACGTTGCCCGCGGTGTCGGAGATGACGCCCTGGTCGAAGACCTTGTAGGTGATGTCCTGACGCACGCCGACCACGAACTTCGTCCAGTCGGCCGCGAGCAGCATGGCCTTGGTGGTGTCCCACGCGCCGTTGGCGACCTCGTTGAGCGGGTAGCCGTACAGGCTGGCGGGGTTGCCGGCCGCGACGGACGGCGTGTAGATCGGCTGGCCGTTCGCGTCGCGCAGGCGGGCAAGCTGCCAGTTCAGGCCGGGCTGGGAGGCGAAGCCGTTGACCGCGAAGCCCTTCTCGCTGAGCTTCTGGCCGATCATGGCGATGTCGTCGGCGAGGTCGACTCCGGTGCCGGACGCGACGTTCGTGCCGGCGGCGGTGGCGCCGGCGAGGATGTCGTTGCCCCATGTGGACGGCTTGTCCACGCCGAAGATGCCCGCCTGGTCGATCTTCTTGCCCATGGCCTCGGCGATGAGCGGCTTGACCGTATCCCACAGGTTGATCTTCGCGTCGTCCACGACCGAATCGGGGATCGGGACGATCACCGCGAGCTCCTCGGCCGTGATCTGCACGTCCTCCCATCCGGTCTTTGACGTCTGCTTGAGTCCGCCTTCGGACACCCAGTACGCTTCGGGAAGCGAGGCGAGCACCGGCTGCGTCTTCTTCTTGCTGCTCATCGGCACCCGGCGCGCGCGGGTAAGCAGCACGCTGGACTGCGGAAGCGTCTGGATGATCTCCTGGCTGATCTCGTCGGGGATGAGCGCGCCGCCCAAGTCGCCGCGCAGGATCTGCGAGCTGAAATTGTCTGCCATATCATGTCTCCTTTGATGTGTTGATGCCGCTATCTGGCCAGCGCCGAGCGCATCCAGTCGTCCGTCTTCTTCGAAGTCGGATCCGTGCCCCCGGTCGGGTCGGCCCGCAGCAGCGGGTTGATGTGGTTGGAGTCCGTCTTCGACACGGCCTGCGCGTCGAGACGCGCCGCGAGCTTCGCGGCCTTTTCCCTGACCTCCTGCGGCGAGCCTGCGCCGATGAGGTCGAAGTCCTCCTTGGTCAGGCACTGGTGTTCTGCCATCGCCTCGGCCCATGCCTTCTGCGTGCGGATCGCGTCGAGCTGCTCCCGCGCCTCCTTGAGGTCGCGGTCCGCCTTCTCCTTCTCGCTGAGGTTCGCGTCCTCGATCTCGCGCAGCTTCACGGCCTTCGCGTCGTCGCTTTCCTTGAGCTTGGCGTTGTCGGCCCTGAGGTTGCGGATGAGATTCCACGCCTTCTCCGGGCTGAATTCCTCGCCGTTCTTCTCCCACGGGGCCTTGTCCGCGTCGTCGTTGGCGGAATCGGGTTCGGTTCCTTTCGGGATGGCGGCCTCATCCGATTCGTTCGTCTGGTTTTCCAACGTGCTGTCGTCGCTCATGGTGATCCTTTCGGTGATGTGTGTGTTGTGGCGGGCGCAGGATTCGAACCTGCGTGGCGTGATGCGCCCGATTTACAGTCGGGCCCGTTCGACCGCTCCGGCAACCCGCCGATGATGCATGATGGGGGAACCGGGAGGGCCTCCGCAGTCGTGAAATAACCGGCAATGAGCAGAGGGGTGCTTCCCGGTTTTCCTATCTGCGTTGGAATGGGGGGGGGGAAACGCAAGGCCCCTCCGCTCGAATGGTGTTTGGGCATGAAAAAAGCCACCCGTGGTGCGGATGGCTTGGGTTTGGTTGACCGGTGTCGCGTTACGTCCGGTCGAACATGTATGCGAAGCGGTGGAGGTCTGGCCATTCGGGGTCTCTGGTCATGGCTTTGACCTCTTCGGGGAACTTCGGCCACAGGTCCTTGCGGTCGTGTGCCAGATCGAGTGCATCCATGATTGCCCCGTCCCATTCGCCGCAGTCGATCTCCTCCATGGCGTCTTCCTCGATGTCCGGGTTGAGTCCTTCGACGACCTTCAGTGATTCGAGGGAGAGTCGCGTCATGCGCTCCGATGCGGCGCTCATGGTTGCCTCCACTTCTTCGACCGGCTTGCCTTCACGTCGATTCTACCGTTTTCGGTGTTTCTGGTCACGCCTTCGCCTCCGACCGGATATGCGCGGTCGATGACGTATTCGCCGTCCTGCAGGTACGCCTTGACTTCGATCTGGACCCCATCTATGGTTTTCCCGAATCGATGCAACGCCCTAGGATCGGGAGCGTCGATATGCCAGTCGGGTGTTTCGATGGTCCGGTTGATGGCCGTGGCGATTCGCCGTTCGTCCCATTGCTGCGGGAATTCGGTTTTCCCGGCGACTCCGGTGCCGTACAGGTGGCCGCCGCGTCTGCCGTCGCCTTCGCCTCGCAGGATGTGGTTCAGCGTCTTGTCTCGGAGCCCGGCGATCTTCCTGTCGTACCGTTCGGCCCGACGGGCGGCGAGCGCCGTTTTGGTTCCGCGTATCGATCGGGAGTCCCTGAACGCGCCGTTGCGGCGCATGATCGGCAGGATGTCCTGTGCGGTGCGCGGGGTTCGTTCGGGCAGGCTTTCGGCGGCCTTGTAGTATTCGTCGATCCACTGCTGTTCCTGCTGGGTGGGTTCCCAGTCGCCGTAGACGACCTCGACGGTGCACCCGCAGTGGGGGTGGTATTTCTTGCCGTCGCTGGCGCGCAGGCCGGCTTTCTTTGCGCTGGTGTAGACGGGGCCGCGCGTGACGAGCATTGCGCAGAACGCGCAGGGGTCGCCGTCGGACACGCGCCGCCATCCGATGGCGCGTGTGTCCTGTTGCGCCCAGTGTTCGATGGCGGAGCGGCCTCCGGTGAGCACGGCCTCGTGGAAGACGCCGAGGAACAGTTCGCGTGCCTTGCGGTAGGCGTCCTCGGGGGTGTCTCCGGAGGCGAGGTGCCATTTCACGTTCGTGGATCCGAGCCAGTCGAGTTTTTCGCCGGCACGCCGGCGGTCGAACTGCTGCACGCCGATCTCGATGCCCGGGCCTTCGCCGGTTTCCGCCTCGCGGTATTGCGGCAGGTATGCGAGCGCGGCCTGTTCGCTGATGCGCCACCATGTCTGTATGAGGTTGAGCATGGTGCGTTTCCAGATCGGCTGCGTGCCGGTGAGGTCGTTGAGGTCGAGGGTGGCGTCCCAGGCGCGTCGCGCCTGGCTGTCGGCGGTGATGGCGAGGCTGACTTGGCGTCGGCGGTGTTGGTCGGTCAGGAGCGCGCCTTTACCGGTCGAGGCCATCGTCGCCTCCGGTCGTGGCCGGCGCGAGCTGGCTGGCGTACGCCTGAACGGCCAGGGCGTCCGCGTCGGGATGGTTCTCCTTCCATGCGCGCCATGAGTCGGCTCGTGTCTTGGTGACGCCGGGGATCATGTCCCAGAGCTCCTCCTGCGGCACGCCGAGCATCTTGCTGGCCTTGCCGAGCGCGTCGACGGCCTGGCTGACGGTGCGCGTGTCGGTGTCCTCCCACAAGGGGGTCAGGTCGAAGTTGGCCGCGTCTTCGGTGCGGCCTTCGATGCCGGCGGCGAGGCGCAGCGCGTCGAGGTGGCCGACGCCGAACGACTTGCGGCGCTCGTTGCGTTTCGCGTAGAAGCCGGCGCGGGATTCCTCGATGCCCGCGTCGCCGACGTTGACCATCTTGCCGAACGCGGTGGTGGGGGTCTGGCTGACGGCGGCGAGTTCCTCCACGTCGGCCTGGCGCGCGTTGACGAGGTTGTCCAACGAGGTCTCCGGCAGGGTGCCGAACTTCACGTCCGGCCCGCCGGCGAGGATGTCCTCCTGCGCGAGTTTGGCCTTCCTGTCCTCGCGTTGCGCGTCGGACAGTTCGGTCATGTCCAGTCCGGTGGCGGTGCGCACGCGCCAGCTGTTGTAGTGCTGGGCGAGCATGCGGTCGTAGTTGTCCTTGTTCAAGCGGTTGGCGAGCGCGATGTAGGGTTCGACCTCGCCGGGGGTGCGTCCTTCGAGGTCGATCTGGTTGGTGAAGCGGATAGCTGGGCAGACGGGTTGTCCGTTCGGGTCGGTCGCGTTGTGCGGGGTGGCGTCGGAGAATGTCCACGCGCCGTCGGCGTGGATCCATGTCCAGATGTTGTATGCGTCCCACAGTTCGAGGCTTTCGCGTGTTTCGTTGAGGCGTCGGCGTCGCATGAACAGCTGGGGGTATGTGTCGCGGGCGGGGTCGTCGTACAGGGCGATGGCCTCGCGCGGGCTCCAGCATTCGATGCGCGCGCGGATCCCGTCGGGCCCGTCGGCGGCGCGCACGGTCTCGTAGGCGGTGCCGTAGGCGATGGCGGCCTGGTGCAGGGGTATCTGCCGGGCGGTCATGCGCGAGCGGTCCCATGGTTGCCAGAATTCGCGCGCGCGGGTGTGGTTGTCGTCGTCGCCGGGCACGTCCACGCCCTCCAGGTAGAGGGTCTGGGCGAGCGTGGTGACCACGAGGCGCAGCCATGGCGTGTGGCCCATGTCGCGCAGCATGCGGTGTTCGGCCGTGGCCTTCTTGAGCCGGATGGGCTTGGGGTTCCACCGCCACCAGCGGTCGATGCGGTCCAGCCGGGGCAGTTCCGCGTTCCATGCCGGCAGCGCTTGGCCGGTCAGGGCGGTGCGCGCTTGGGTTTCGTTTTCGTATGCGTTCACCATATCTGTCCGCCTCCTTGTTTTCTGGCGTTGAGGTATTCGCGGCGCATGCCGCGGGCGGCGATGGCGCAGAACGCGAGGTCGATCTTGCGTTTGGATTCGCGGCCTTCCTTGGCGATGCTCATGCCGGCGCGGGTGGGTTGGCGGCGCGCGTTGAGCATGTGCCGGCGCAGGCGCGCGTCGCCGTCGTGGGGGAAGTCCTTGTCGGCTATGGCGGTGTAGGCCTGGTCGACGTAGGCGACGAAGCGTTTCTGCACGTCGAGGCGGGCCATGTCGAACATGACGGCGTGCCGGTCCCGGCCTTCGGGGCGCGCCCAGAGTCTGAGCCTGCGCCCGTAGTCGCGGTGCCATGCGTCGAAAAGCGGGTCCCAGTAGTGCAGTCCGGTTTCGTCGTCGAGCACGTGGCTGGGGTCTCCCCAGAAGGCGACGACGTGGTAGCGTCGCATGGCCTCGCGTACGGTGTCGTCCACGCCTTCGCGCGGCACCTTCCATGCGTCGCCGCGTTTGCCGGGCGGGCGTTGCCACAGTCCGAGGGGTTTGACGAATCCGTCGGCGACGCGGCATGCGACGAGCGCGGTGGCGTCGTCGGTCAGGGAGCAGTCGAGGAACATGGCGATGGCCTCGCCGTCCCCGAGTTCGAGTTCGGGATGCTCGTTGGCGTCCCATTCCTGGCTGGTGACGTACGCGTCCTCGGGGGCCTGGCATTGGTTGAACCATTTGCGCCGGGATTCGCTGACGGGGTTCTTCGGGTTGATGATCTCCTTGAGGATGCGTCGCGTGGACAGCCAGTCGCTGTCGCCGCGCACGTCGGCGATGACCTTGGGGATCGATTCCTCGGTCATGGGGATGTCCGGGGCGGCTTCGATGGAATCGTAGAGCAGCCCGAAGTCCATGTATTTCGGCCTGAGCCCCTTGTCGGGGCTGTCGGGGTCGCCCTGCGTGCCCTCCCACGCCTCGCGCACCCTCTGCGCGACGCTGTCCTCGCCGTCCCGGTAGGCGTTGCAGATGTCGAGCATCTTCGCGTTCACGCCGTCGGCGCTTTTCGCCGCGTTGCCGGAGAGCACGCCGTCCATGTCGCGTCCGCCGTTCGACGAGTTCCAGTTCTGGGTCTCGTTGCGGATCAGGAACGTGGGCCGTCCGCCCTCCAGGGCGAGCGGCGAGCTGGTGACAGCCTCGATCTGGCGGCTGTCGCCCAGGGCGTACATGTTGAGCTTGCCGAGCTGGATGCCGTAGTGGCGTCTGGTCTCCATGGGGATCAGGCCCGGCAGCAGCTTCATGGTGTTCTTGGTCTGCTCCTGGCTGACGGCGCACACCTGCACCCACGCGTTCGGCTCCTCACGCCCCACCGGCTCGCCGGTGCGCGGATCCCAGTGGTCGAAGGTGAGCGGCGCGAAGCAGCTGGCGACCGCGCCGCCGGCGGCCATCGGGTCCTTGCCCCACCCCTTGAGCCGTTGGAGCACCGCGTTGTCGTGCAACGGTCGGCCCTCGTCGTCGAGCGCGTAGAACCACAGCCAGAAGCGCGCCTGCTCGAGCGTCCATTTCCATGGGGTGCGCGCCTTGGAATCGCGCAGCCAGTAGCCGCACCACGCGAGGAAATCCCATCCGAGCGTGTGCTCGGGCAGCAGCCAGCCGCCGTCCGCCCCGCGCTTCCACGTGGGGCCGATGAGCGTCGGGCCCGTGTTCCATCGGCGCGCCGGCTCGTCGGCGAGCGCGCGGCGGTACCAGTCGGCGATCTCGGCGAGTTCGCGTGTCCTGTCGGGGATCAGTGCGGCCGCGTTGTCGTTGCGCAGCCGTGCCATCAGCCGAACGCCTTGCTCCAGCGGGAGTCGGCGACGGCGCGCATCCGGGCGCTTCTCGTTCCGGGTGTGTCGGCGGCGGCCTGTTCTTCGGGTTCGGGCATGTCGAGCCGGTTGAGGAGGTTGGAGAGGTGGTTTTCGTCGGCGCGCAGCTGGGCGAGGAGCGGGTGGGCGACGATCTGGCCCTGGCTGCCTTCGACGGTGTAGTCGTCGCCGATGGCGCGGCGTTCCTTGACGATGCGGTCGGCGGTGTGGCAGGCGTTTTCGAGGTCGCGGTATTCGGCTTCGGTGAATTCCCATCTGTCGGTCAGGTCGCGCCATAGGCGTTGTCCGCGCCCGTCGCGGGTCAGGCCCGTGGGCATGCGGTGCTTGGTGGGTTTCGGCGTGGGCATGCCATTGTCTCCTTCCCGTCTATCGGAGTCTTTCGATCACGTCGAACAGGAACGTGAGGTCGGCGAGCGTGGCCGGCGCGTGGTGCCATGGGCGGCCGGTGACGGTCATGTAGCGGTCGCGGCTGTACGCCTCTGCGGTGACGAGCCCGCGCGTCCTGACGCCGGCGCGGGGCGCGCAGCGTCCCCAGATGTGCAGCCCGTCGCCGGAGGGGCTGGTCTCGATGTAGGTTCTGCCTTCCACGGGGGCGAGGAGCATTTTGGCCCAGTCCGTCAGGTGGTTGCGCCTGTCGTAGCAGTGGTCGAGGTCGATGCACGCGAACCCGCCGCCGAGTGCGAATCCGAGTCCGTCGCCCGCTGTGGAGCCGAGCGCGTCCCACCATGCGCACCATGTGGCCGGGTCGGTGCTGGACGCGGGACGGCCCGCGATGGTGATGGGCCGCTTGGTGGTGCCGTCGCCGCGTGTGACGCGCTTCCAGCGCAGCCACCGGTCGGCGTGCGTCATCTCGTACGGTATCGCGTTGCGCCCGGCCCGCCGCTCGCGCATGGCGGCGGTGCGGCAGCGGTCGGAGCAGTAGCGGCGCGGCCTGCCGCGTCCTGCCGCATCCATCGCGCTTCCACAGTATTCGCATGTCCCGTTCACACAATCCACTATATCGTGACATCGCTTAAAAAACAATATAACGGCCATATTCCAACGTTTTATTCATAACGTGACATGGCTTGAAGAGGTGAAAGACGGACGGCGAGGAAAGCGTCGCGCGAACATGGAAGGCCCCAGCGAGCCGAGGAAACGGCCACGGGAGGGGCGAACGGGACAAGACCGGCGGAAAACGACGCAGGAGGAAAAACGGGGATTCCAGGCGCATGCACAACCGGAGGTGCTATCCGGCGGTTATGCCGGTGTCGCCGGGGAGTCCCCTCCCACCCGGCGTGGCGTCCAGTCTAGCAGTCCGGGTTGTCTTTCGCTCGGATGCAGTCTCATGAGCTTGCGCCGCCGGTTGCGTTCGGCGTTCTCCCGCTCGGTCTTGGCTTTGTGGCATTCGTGCGACAGCCATTGAAGGTTGTCGAGGTCGTGGTCGTCGCCGGCGACGATGTGGTCGCACTCCGTACCCACCCCGTTGCATCCGGGGGCGTGGCTGGCGACCTGGCATCTGCCGCGTGCGCGTGCTCGGACGGCGGCCTTGCGCCGCCCCCAGTCGGAGGGCAGCCGGTACCGCCTGTCGCTGGTGTACCAGCGCTCGCGTCGGCTCGCGGAGGGCATGGCATCCACCTCTCTCCACCGTCGTGGTCGGCGTGTCGTTGTGCTCCCGCCTTGCATATCTATAGTAATTATATCACTATAGATATATCGACCAAGGAAAGGAGGTGAACATGGAACTCAAGGATTGGATGCAACTCATCACCAGCCGGGCCGCCATAGCGGTGACCATCTGGGTCGAGGTCCGCAGGGGCAAGCCCGACAAGAAGGGCCGGTCCAAGCGGAAACGCAGAAAGAAGTAAAACGGGTTCCGGCTAGGCCTATTAGCCGGAACCCCTCCGCCAATCCTATATTCCATGGAACATCATGAGCAAATCAAGAACACTGGGCGTCATGAGCATGCTGTTCGCCGTCATATCCGCCATGTTTGCATCGGCGGGACAACCCTACGGGGCTGCGGGATTCGCCGTGGCCGCCGGGCTGGCCGGCCTGTTCGCGGGCTGGAGGAGCGACGATGGCGACTGAATACCTCGGCGTCAAGCAGGTCGCCGAACGCCTCGGCATCACCAGTGGCGGCCTGCTCAACCTCAAGCTCCCCGAACCCGACGCCATGATAGGCCGCACGCGCGGTTGGCTCCCGGAGACGATAGACGGATGGAACGCGAAGCGTCCCGGTCGGGGCGTCGGCGGAGGCAGACCACGCAAGCACGCGGACTAGCCCACGTCGAATGTCCGCGCGAAGCGCTCGCAGGCCTTGAGCAGCAGCGCCCCGAACCCTTGTGGCTGGATATGCGAATGCCCTAGAAGAGCGCATCTCCTAGGGCATTCACACTAATCCTGATACGGAGTATACCACGGGATGGCGGCAGCCTACTCCCGCTTGGAAAAGTTTTCTCGCGCTTTGGCCGCTTCCCGTTGCGCGAAGCTCATCAGACGTGGGTCGTCGTATGCCTTGCAGGCGTCCAGATACAGTCTGATGTCTTCTTCGTTTTCGAGATGTTCGGCGGTGTGCCATTCGGTGAATTGCGGGGTGGGCATGTCAGGCGTTTTGGAGGTCGTTGTATCGGCGTTCGAGTCCTTCGCGCAGGACTTGGCTGTAGTTGATTCCGGCCTGTTCGCCGAACGTGTCGAGCCATGCGGGGATAGTGACGTTCTTGCGCACTGATTTTCTGCCGTATTTTTCGGCGTAGGAGTCCATGTCGAGGCTGATGAGGGTGACGATGCCGCCCGGTTCGTCGGGTTTCACGTCGGCGATGTTGGTGGCGCGCGGCTCGTGGCGTCCTTCCTCGAGTTCGCCGAGCACCCAACCGCTGGCGGCGTCCACTGCCATGTCGAGCGCTTCGGGCAGGTTCCGGCCTTCGGTGACGAGGCCGGGCATGTCGGGGCAGAGCACGGTGTACCCGCCGGGGACGCCGGATGGGTAGAGGACGACCGGGTAGACGAGTTTCATTTGATTCTTCTTTCGTTGATTCCGGCTTGTTTCCATATCGATCTGACGGTGAAGGGCGCGAGGTCTCCGCTGTGTTTGGGGACGGTGACCCTTCCGGGCTTGTCGGGGTGCGTGTACTGGCAGTGGCTTCCGCTCTGCGAGTAGAGTCGCCATCCGTCCTTGCGGAGTATCTTCTCGATTTCCTTGAACCTCACACCCCTTATCATACGCATTATGTGTATTACCGTCAAGCCTTGGACATGGCGAAAGCCACTATCTCGCGGATGCTGAACTCCCAATAGCCGCCTTCGACCGGCTTGCTGCCGGGCAGCTTCCCGCGTCGCAAAGCATCGGTTATCGTCTTGCGGCTGACCTCGTACCCGTAGTTTTCCCTGAGCCATTGACTCATGCCTGCCGGGGTTTTGGTGAGGTGCATTGCCTCGGCCTTGGCTCGGCTTTGCTCCCGCAGCTCGGTCACGTTGACGGGGTTGCCGCATTTGCAGAGCCTCAGCGTCTCGCCTTTCGCGGCGAGGACTTCGCGTCCGCATTCGGGGCACATGCCGACGATCCTACGCGAGCGTGGCACGCGGTCGACGATCCGCTCGATTCGCTCGCACGCCCGGGTGAGGCGCCGCATGTGCCATCCGGCGTTCGACGCCCTGCACAGGAGGGGCAGGATGACTGGCGCTCGTTTTGCGAGCCATTGCCACCTGCCGAGCCATGTTCCCGCGTCCGCGCATGCCTGTTCGATGGCCTGCTCGGTCTGGTCGAGCAGATCGACGGCGTGCAGGTCGACGGGTGCGGGCGCGTCGCCTCCCTGCGGCCTGCCTCCGTTGCCGGGCTCCGTGAGACGGTATTCTCGGCGCGCGACCGACTGGAGCCGGTACAGGTTGACGCGCAGCCGGTGCAGGAGCCGCGCGTACCCGCGCCGGCACGTCTTGCACAACGTCCATGACTCCTCGACCGGCTTATCGCAGTTCTGGCAGTTCCGATCCATTTTTACGCTCCTTCTGCAGACGTATACTGGCGTATAAAGGCGCCTAGAACATGGGCGGTTCGATGAATTTCGGGCGCATGCGCTCCGCCCACTCCCGACGCTCCCGCTCCGCGGCGTGCTGACGGATGATCGCGCTCGCCTCCTGCGGGGTGACGCCGAGCATCCTGCATGTTGTCTCGATGTCGACGCCGCGCTCGTGCCACGTGACGACCATCTCCGCCTTGCGTTTCGTGACGGCCATGATCAGTCCTCCACCTTGTCCGCGCCGTCAGCGTGCGCCCAGTCGCAGGACATGGCCGCTTCGGTATAGCCGTTATAGAAGACGCAGGTGACGCGCCTCGTGTCCGGCATCGTGACCGTGCACGTCTGGAATTTGCTGGAGTCTGAGCTGCACTGCGACCGGGTGGCGGATTCCGTGGTCGAATCCTTCGGCTCGTGAGGCGTGCTCCCGCATCCCGCGAGCGCGAGGAGGAATACCGGCGTGAGCAGGAACATGGTGATGGCGGTCAGGCTGATGCCGGCGAGCGCGAGTGGTTTGCGTTTTCTCATTTCGAGTGTTTCCTTCCTTGTCTGGTGGCTTCCTTGTTCCATGCGCGGATGGCTTCCTTGAGGTCGGTGTGGCTGGTGAGGATGAGGATGCCGTGGCGTTCGCAGGAACATACCCAGAACTGTCGTATGGCGGATGTTTTCCGGTTGACGGCCCGGGCAAACGGGTCGAATCTGATGTTTCGGCTGCCGCAGGTCGGGCATGGCACTGGTTTGCGCCATTTGCGCGGTCGTGTCTCCTTGGATACGGTCTTCGTGGTTTTTCCCTTCGTTGTCATCACTGTGCTCCCTTCAGGAGTTTGCGGTATCGGATGTAGTCGTTGATGTCGCGTCGGATGCAGTCGCGCACCCTGTGCGTGCCGGCATGCGTCTTGTACGGGTCTTCGGGGCAGTCGATGAACCTCAAATACCGGCGGAGCGTGGTCAGGTCGAACTTGCGGTAGGACAGCCACCTGTCCGGGTTCAGGTCGAGACGTTTCAGGAAGTCGATGTCGAAGTCCACGTTCGTTCCGGCCGGAACCAAGGTGAAGCGTTGCGACAGGGATTCGAGATACTCCTCCACGGCGTTCGCGACCGCTCCCACGCAGTCGTTCCCGGCGGAACCGTTCGACAGTTCGAACAGGAGGCCGTTGTCCGTGTGCATGGAGAACACTATCGGGCTCATGTCCAACAGGTCGAGATAGTCCGGTCTGATGATGCGATGCAGGGATCCATACGAATGTTCGCCCAGCACGTCGGTGCATTCCATGCCGACCTCCAACGGCAGACTGCCGTCCCTGTCCGTACCGGTCGTTTCGAAATCGAGCCAGAGCAGCGCCTCCGGCTTCACGTTCAGGTCTTTGTCTTGTTTCCTCATGATTGTTCCTTCCAATCGCTTTGCCATTCGATGATTTCGATTTGTGTGAGCCGTTGTGCCGTGCCGTCATCCAACAGCCACCACCAGTCGCCGTTCCAGTCGCGTATCGGCACGCTGAGCGGATCCCGCCAGCTCGGGATGATGTAGCCGAACCGTTCCGCTTCGGCCGGATGCGCGTGCGCCCAACCATGACAGCCGGTCGTGCCGGAACCGCACAGTTCGACGATGTTGCACGGCAGGTCACGCACGGCGGGATCGGCACGACGGCGCAACTGCCGGTGATGGCCACTGCGTCCAGGCCATAGTGACGGGTCGTGGATGTTCGTCCCGCAGCGCAGGCAATGCCAGCCCTGACGTTGCAAGGCGATGCGTTTTGATTCCTGGAATTGCCGGTCGCTCATCGTCGCTCCCTTCCGAGCTGGTCGAGCAGGTTGATGCAGGTCGAGCAGTCGCGTTTGATATCGCGGATGCGGTCAAGGTCCATATCGGCGAGCGCCGGGCTTTTGAGCGCGTCGAGTTCCAATCGGTCGGCGGCTTGGATGGCCGATGTGAGGATGCCGGCCATGTGTGCGATGGTCATGTCGTTCATGCCGCCGCCTCCTGTTCGAACAATTGTTCGGCCAATACGTTGTCGGGCACGTTTGCGAGCTGACGGCGCAGCATGTCCGGGTCCAAGCCCTGGTTGAGCAGGTCCGCGACCTTGCACGCGAGCTCCATGTACGTGTCCGTGCCTTCGCAGGCTATCGGGCCGAGAACCCGTTTGACCTCTTCGCTGCCCCACGTATACCGTCGGCGAGCGCCGGAATCCTTTGGCGTGGCGAATCCGCGTTCCTTGCCTTTGACGAGCCAGTTGCGGTATTTCGCGTTCCAGTCGGCCGAGCGGGCTGCCGAGTCGAGGGCGCGGTCGCGGAATTTGTCGGCTTCGATGTCGCAGTCGATGCCGAGCCGGTCGGCGAGCGCCCGGTGTTCTTCAGAGGGTTTCCAGTCGGCTGGTATTGGGATTGGTTTTCTCGCGCGCGCGTTACTCTCTCTAGGTTCTATATATGGTTCTTCCTTAGATATGGTTCTTGTGCAATCATGTTGCACCCCTGTTTGCACACCTGTCCGTGTTTTTTGCACCCCTGTTTGCACTGCTGGTGTGCAGTCTGTTTGCACTGCTGGTGTGCAGTCGTGTTGCACTGGTGTTTCGGCGTTTTTGAGAGGTGCAGTTTTTGCACCTCTGCTCATGTTGAGGTTCCAGACGGTCGGCTTGTATCCGCCGAGGTTGGACACGATGCGCTGGTCTCCCCTGCTGATCAGCCCGGAGGATTCGAGACTCTTCAACGCGTAGGAGACCGCACGCACGCTGTATCCGGTCAACCGGCTGATCGTGCTCCTGCTCGGATACGCTCCCATGCCTTGAGGGTCGGCATGGTCGGCCAGCACGAGAAGCGTGCGGAAATCCGCGTGCTTGATGTCCGACGCTACACCGTAGATAACCCATGTCAACGCTTGGATACTCATGATTCGTCATCTCCTCCATCGAGGTACGCGCCCTTGAGCGCCTTCCTCTCGTCCTCGCTGACCCGATATCCGATACGTTCCAGCACGTCGTACCAGCAACACATATCGTCCACGCCATGCCGCGAGCGCCAGTAGTTCCAGCCGATGTTCGACTCCCATCTGGCGGCCAGGACATCGAGAATCCGAAGCGGCCTGTCCTTCAGCACCATGCGGATCGAGTCGAGGTTCTCCCTGCATTCCAGCGACCAGTGCTCGTCGTCATGCTCGGTGATCGGCAGGCTCCAGCCGAACGCGATCAGCTCCCTGATGACGTCCTCGCCCTTGTATGACTGGTACGGGAACACGCTCCTCCAGCCGACAGTGTCCGCGAGCGCGAGCCGGCATATTCCCGTTTCCGCGTGTTCGTGGGTGAGGGTGCGGAGGTTTGCTTTCAACCATGCGGTGCGGTTGGCTTTGGCGATGGCTTCGAATTCGCGGGCCTGTCGGTTGAGTTCCCTGCCTCGCGCCTTGATGGCATTGTCCTTGTCGGTCTTGGCCTTGTCTTTTTCGAGCTCGTCGGCCGATATGGGCGTGTATGTGCAGAACCAGTATTCATACGAGTACACTCTGGCTTCCGGCCAGTCGGATTCCCTGATGAACGAGGTCCAGAAGTCCGTGTTGATATCGGAGAACGAGTGGGCGGCCTTGTAGCCGTGCGGATGCCAGTTCCAGAAGTTCTTTCCGTCGGGGAGACTTTCGACTTTGATTCCGGCTTTGGCGAGCGCCTCCAGCGCCTTGTCGTGCCATATGGTCTTCCTACGTTCCCGGCAGAGCCGCTGGTAGGTACAGTCGAAATCGTCGGCGCGTGCGAGCTCGCGTTGCATGTCGGGGTCGGATTCGAATTCGGCGAGCTTGTCCAACTGGTCGAGCGACAGTTGGCTGAAATCGGCGGACATGTCGCGCGTCTCCTGCGGGATTCTGGCTATCTTCAACCGTCTGCGGACGAAACGGTCGCTGCGTCCCGTCTTCTCGGCCATCTCCTTGACGTGCACGCCCAGGTCGAGAAGCCCTTGGTAGCCGTCGGCCTCCTCTATCGGAGTCAGGTCGGAGCGTTGCGTGTTCTCCACGAGCATGATCTCGCGTTCGCGGCGCGCGTCCATCTCCTCGACGATCGCGGGCACGGTCGAGAGTCCCGCCTGTCTGGCCGCGGCGAGCCTGCGGTGGCCGATGACGACGCGGTACTGTTTGTGTCCGTCGATGTCCGTCTCGCCTGTCGGCGTGACCAATAAAGGCTGTTTGATGCCCTGGCTTCGGATGCTCGACGCCAGTTCGTCGACGTCGCCGACCTGCTTGCGTGGATTGTTTGGATTGGCGTGCAGGTCGTCGACCTGCAGATTCTCTATCGTGATGTCCATGATTCATCCTTTGGTTTTCTAAAATTCCGGTTCGGCAGACTGTCCGAACGAGCCGAACGACGAGGAAGACGTGGCCTGGTCGGTGCCCCACGGGTCGGACGGCGGCAACGAATCCGCAGCGGCCGCCCCGCCCGTATAGCCGGCCGGAGCGGAGTACGGATTGCCATACGCTCCAGCCGTACCCCGCTGCGCCTTGGCCACCTGCGCCGTCGCATACCGCAGGGAAGGGCCGATCTCATCCACCTGCAATTCCACGGAGGAACGCTTCTGATGCTGCTCGTCCTCCCACGAATGCTGCGTAAGCCTGCCCTGGGCGACCACACGCATGCCCTTCGCGAGACTACTGGCGCAATGCTCGGCCAGATCACCCCACACCGTGCAGCGAAGGAACAACGCGTCCCCGTCGACCCACTGCTGCGACTGCCGGTCGAACGTGCGCGGAGTGGACGCGATCGTGAAACCAGCCACGCTCCTGCCGTTCTTCGTCGACCTCAACTCAGGATCCGCGGTCAGATTGCCCACCACCGCGATGATCGTCTCACCAGCCATCAGAACCTACCTTTCACGGCGAGAGTCTTGATGATGCGGATGGTCTCGCCACCATCCCTGGTCTTCACCATGTGCGTCAACTGCGCGGCCACTCCCTGATGGAAAGCGTCGCCAGGCATCGCCTCCAACACGGGAGACGCGACCTCGGACACGAACCGGCCCACCAGTTCGGTGAAGCGCACGCCCAACGATTCCAAGATCACCAGCTCCTTCCACGTCTCGCTCTCCATCGCACGACGGCACGCCTCCGCCACCGCCCGGTCGCCACGCGTCATCCTCTCCATGCCGACGTCCTTGACCGGAGAGTTCGGACTGAAATGCCAATGCGGCAGAATCTCCTTCATCGGTTCCTCCCTTGACCTTGATTGATTGATACGAGATTGATTGATATGAGCCGGACCGCTGGGCGCCATGACAGCAAATAATCGCGCCCATCGTTCCCACACCCCAGGAAAGCTGAACGAAACGGGGATGCGGGCGGCGTTGACGGTCCGGCCAAGCGCCGGCGGCGGGATTCGAACCCGCAGCGGACGGCGGAAGACGTGAGAGTGAAATGCAATGTGAGATGAAAGGACACACGCCTCCGCCATCCGTCCGCGTCCTTGTACGCCGGCGGATACGGTCAGACGTCGCCATCCACGTCATCGCGCGGAGCGAACCTGACCGTCAGCCACAGGGCCGTGGCCAGATACACGCCCTCCACCACAAGCGCGCCCGTCAGGCCGCCGCCATGCCAGGTGAGCATGAGCGTCACGCTCACGACCAGGCCGACCACGGCGGCCGTGAACTTCACACGACGCAGCGTGTAGTTCGGCCTCCCCTTTTCGGACCCGTCCTCGATGCGATAGTCGTTGTCGGTCATCTTGCGCCTCCTATGCTTTGAATGAATGTCCTTGCCTGGTCTTTTCCGATGCTCGCCAGTTCGTGGCTTCCGTCGACGTCGAGCTCCATGAGGCTGGCGCCCTTGCCCGTGACGCGAATCGCGTAGCCGGTCAAACCGAACATGATCACCGTGTCCCTCGGCGGTGCGGGTGGCGTCAGCAGCGTTTCCGCGTCGATTCTCCTGAGTGCCATTACAGCTCCTTGCGAATGTCGTTCATGCTTACTCCTCCAACGATTTGACGTATCGGTCCATTTCCTCGCGCCTGATGTGACGGCGGGAAGGCGTTCCTCGTTTGCTTGGCGGACGAAACGTGTCTATGTCGCCCTGGTTGACAGCCTGTCGCAGACCGTCGTAGTCGATCCCGTACAGGCTCGCGGCCTGCGGGATCGTCCATGCAAGCCTGTCCTTCAACGGGATGCGGCTCGCGTCCTTGAGCTCGTATTGCGGGACCATCACGCGCCTCCTTTGCGTGTGTGATGCCGGGCGGCGTTAGGAGAACCGCCCGGCCCTCTCCTAAAATCGGTGTCATCCCGCATTTGCGACGTGCGGGCCGAACAGTTAGGAGAAGAACTATGGATTGGATCAGTTATGGTTTGGAAGGCTTGACCGCGTTGTTTACCGGAGGAGCTATGGCTTGGAACTTCGCATATCGAAGTAGGCCGAAGTGGCAGCCCTATGTGGTCGAATGCGGATACGGAAATCCTCCGTGCCTTCTGGTCAAGATCGTCAATGTGGGCAACGGAGCCGCCACCGACGTGCATGCAACGGCCACCCACAGTCCCGAAACCCCTTATGGATCACGGCGGAAAGGCTTCAACTCTCTTGTCGCCACTGGCGGCTGCGTGTACGCGCGAATCAAGGTGAAGGAATCGGAGACCGAGGAAAATGGCCATAAGTACCTGCATTACACACCTCCCGAAGGCGCTTCGGTGACGATCACCTGGCGGCAGCAGCCGTTCATCGGCCACGGGAAAACAAAGACCTGGCCCTTGTCCAAAACTCCCCACGATTTCTCGCAAGGGGACTAAGTTCGATCTGCGTCTGGGCTGAACGAATCGCACAGAGAATGTCATGAAGCACCTTGACCACGGTCAGAAGTTTCAAGAGAATCGCGCAAAGCAACACGACCACGCACAGCAGCTGACCCGATAGGCACGCGAATTGACTGACGCTCATCACGCACCCGCTTCCAACGACGGCTGGAGGCAATACCGGCGGATGAGGTACGTCTGGCCTTTGTGAAGTGCCTCATAGAATGTTGATTTACTGATTCCAAGTTCCTCAATCCAAGCAGCAGCACACTGAGTCTTGCCGTTGAGCGTTATGAGATGCGTGGCTCTCGTGTTTCTCGCGTTCTCTGTTCTTGTGACCCATCGGCAATTGTTCGGGCAATAGTTCCCATCGTTGTCGATTCGGTCAAGCTGTAATCCATCTGAGTATCCGTTTGCGATAGCCCATTCATGAAAAGCTTTGAACGAACGCCATTCATGACATATGGAGATTCCGCGTGCACCGTAATTCTTGTAACTGATTGACTTCGGATTGAGACAACGAGCCTTCATGCCGCGCCAAATGGTGAACGTGCGAGGCTTGCCACCTGTGGTATAACCATGTGTTTCAAGTTGTTCTACATGCATGTCGTATGCGAGACAACCACAAGACTTCGTATGCCCGCTTTTGAGGTGTCCTACCGGAATGATGACAGTTTTTCCGCAATCGCAGGCACATTTCCATGTGACATTTCCCCACTTGGTTTTTCCGTTTTTTGATATGACCGTAAGCCTCCCGAATCTCTCGCCAATTAGATTGCATGAAGTCTTTTGGCCGCCGGTCCTGCGGATCTGGGGCAGCACCTCGTGAGTCACCCAACGCTGGAACTCCTTGGCCTCGGGTTTGCGGGAGCGCATGACCAGACGGTATAGGCCAGGCTCACTAATGATGAGAGGCCTTCTTCCAGGCTCTGACCAAACATAAGAATTACTTAGGTTTGTTTTTTCATCATCGTCGAGGGACTGCAATGCAACCGCCGGATTGGTGAGTTCGAGGATGTCGCATACGTCCTTGGCGACGAACCACGGCTCCCCCGCCTCATCGGTCAAGGTGCGCAATGATGCGCCCTTGAAATCGAACTTCTGCATTTCATTGTTCATGTGATTCTCCTTAGAATCGTTTTCATGACTGATTGGTTTTCACAGCACGGCATCGAATTCGCCGCATTCGTTCTCACGCTGGTCGTGACGGTCGTTGGATGGGTCGTCGAACACAAGAGTTCGAAAGAACGGAACAAGGATCGCGAGGAAGACATCAAACTGTTGCGGGAGCAGCTCGACGCGTCGAATGCCACGGTTTCAACGCTTCGCGATCAGGTGCGTGCCCTTGAGTCGCAGGCTGACGCCCTGCAACGCCAAGCGACCATCCAGGAAGATGAGGCGTCCGTTCCGGAATGGGAGCTTCGCCAGGTGCAGAACCTCAGACATTCCGTCGCGAACAACAATCCTTTCGACGCCAAGGATGTGAGGGTTGAGCTTTCGAATGGCAAGGAATACGAGCTCGGCGACATCTCGCGCGGCTCCGAATCAAGCTTCCTGTTCCTCGAACGAGGTCTGGAAGTCAGCACCAACGATGACGTACGCATCACCTGGGCTCTTCCCGACGATCTATCCCATCGTTTCTTCGTGATGAAACCGGTCCCTCCGTACCACCGGTCGTGATGCCGAGGATATGGCCGAGCTGATTGCCATCAATCTGCCGCATCTTCGTATACCTGACCACAGTGGAATCGTTTCCCCGCGAATACCACACACGTATCGGGTTCTCATCAAGACGCGCCATCTCCTGAGAATCCTCTCCGATTAGCTCACAGAGCGCGCGAAACTGCCCTTCCGTCAATGCGAAGATATTGATTTCGGCAGTCCTCATCGGTTCCCTTTTCATTTGGATATTCCTTTCGATTCATGCGTCGGCGAGCGCCGATTGCTTATGGTTTGATTTGGTTGATTCCGTCGATTGGCTGGAGGAGCTTGATCATGAGCTGGTAGAGGCTCATGCCGAGCATCGTCGCCGTCTTTTCGAGTTGTTCGGTGTTAAACGACCCCTTGCCTCCCAGACGTTCGCTGACGGTTTTCTCGCTCACGCCAAGTTCTCTGGCGAGCGCGGCCTGCGTCTTGCGGTGTCGTGCGAGCTCGCCGCTGAGATTCCTTGCGATGGTTTCCGTCTCACTCATCTGTCTTGCCGCTCCTTTCTTTGTTCATTGCCTTGCGGTAATTCTTAAATTACCGACTTCGGTAATAATATGATTACCAAAGTCGGTAATCTTTACATTCTCTACCCATATTCGTAATATGGGCATATGGCATACAAAGCAAAAAATGAAGTCACCGACGACAGCCGTAAAATCATCAACGTTTGCAGGAATCTGCTCTCAGACAGCGGCATGAGTATCAAAGAGTTCCTGTACTCCAGCGGATTAGGGAACAACTATTGGTATATGCGCATGCGCTATGAGGCGCCGTTGAATACGTCAGATGTGGAGCACATCGCCTCCACATTCGGGCTCACCAGCCTCGACATCTACACACGCGCCCTGGGCAGCGAGGCCGCCCGCGCCTACGCCGCCCGCGAGCGCGAGTTCCAGGTCACAGATGATCTGGTCGAACCGAGATTCGAGGACCTGCCACCACAGGAGCTTGCGGCCAATACGGACAGGAACCGTGACATGGAGTCCGAGACCCCGGACGAGTGACGGTCTATAGAGTTGGGTGAACCGAAAGGAAAGGAATCAAAGTCATGAGCGAGGAATTCGACCCTGATAACAGAGGGCAGGTGATCCTCTACCGCGCCAATGGGGTGAACGTGCCGGTCGAGGTCACGTACTGGCGGCGGACGTTCTGGATGCCGCAGAAGAACATCGCGCGACTATTCGGCGTGAACGTGCCCGCGGTATCCAAACATCTGGCGAACATCTACGCTGAAGGCGAGTTGGCCGAATCGGCAACTATGTCGGAAATGGAAATAGTTCGAAACGAAGGCGGCAGAACGGTTCGCCGCACCATCCGCTTCTACAGCCTGGACGCGATCATCGCCGTCGGATACAGGGTCAGCAGCCCGCAGGCCACGGCCTTCCGCCAATGGGCGACCAGCGTGCTGCACGAATACATGATCAAGGGCTTCGCTCTCAACGACGACATGCTCAAGAACGGCAACACGTTCGGCGAGGACTACTTCAAGGAGCTCCTCGCCCGAGTACGGGAGATCCGCACCAGCGAGAAACGCCTCTACCAGCAGGTGCTCGCCATATTCCAGGAGATCTGCACCGACTATGACAAGGACAGCGGCATCGCGCGCGAGTTCTACCAGAACATGCAGAACAGGTTCCACTACGCCGCCCACGGGCACACCGCGCCGGAGATCATCACCCAACGCGTCGACGCCACGAAACCGCACATGGGACTGACCACATGGCATGGCTCCCCCAACGGGCGAATCCACAAATCCGATGTGACCGTCGCCAAGAACTACCTGGACGAGAACGAGCTGACGCGGCTCAACCGTCTCACCAGCGGCTTCCTCGACATGATCGAGAACAGGGTCGCGGCGCGACTGACCACCACCATGCCGGAATTCATCCAACTCGTAAGCCAATACATCCAGCTTTCGGGAGGCGCGACGCTCACCGGCAAAGGCACCGTGACCCGCAAGCAGGCGGACAGGAAGGCCGCCGAGGAATATGCGAAGTTCAACGCGGCGCAACCATACGACTTCGAGGAATTCGCCAAGGGCATCGACGGAGGCCGCCACGACGGAATCGGCAGATGAGACAGCCGGCGAGGAGGCAAGTCCGGCCCCAGGGGCAAAGGAATTCTCGACCCGAAGTCTTACTCCCATTCGGGAACCCAGCCGTCATCCACATAGGACGGCCCTGCGCACAACAGCCTACGCCATGCAAAAGGGGTCACGGCAAACGGGTAGTCTGAGCATCGACAGTACCCAGCACGCGAGCGCCTTCGGCGCGGCGAACCAGGCTGGGTCGTTTCATATCACCGGCGGATGCAGCCTGGATTCCTTCCTCGACCGTGCAGGGAGGGAGCATATCCGCGTCATCGAGCAGCCGCTGCCGAATGGGCTGTGCGGCGCATGGCATGAGGCGAGCCGCACGATATTCCTCCACGACAGGCTCAGCCAACGCCAGCGCCGCTGCACATTGTGCCACGAACTCATCCATGCCAGACACCACGACCCCGGATGCGGCAGCCAATACGGAGTCAGATGCGAGCGCCGTTGCCGTAGGGAGACGGCGTTGGCGTTGATATCGCCGGTGGATTACGGCATGGCCGAGACGGTGTACGAGGGCAATACGTGGATGATGGCCGTGGAATTGGGTGTCACCATCCAGGTGTTGGAGGACTACCGGCAGTTATTGTACGATTCCGGCGTGTGCGTGCAGTAGAGAAAGGCCCCGGCGTCCGCATGGCCGCGAGCGCCGGTGGCTAGATTCTAAACGTCTAGCAAGTCTGCTTGCATTAAGCTTTATCCCTATAGTTTCAACGTCTTTTCGTTATTGTTTTCAGATTCTAAACGTTTTTATAGTTTAGATTCTAAACAATGTGTTATAGTCATAAGTATGAACGATTCCGACTATAATCCTCGTAAACGGCACGTGGTCTTCCAGAAGCTGAACATCACCCCATCCTCAATGCCGATCATCTCGCTCATCGCGTCCATCAAGAACGTCAGGGCAAACGGTCTCGACCTGTCACCCGACTACCAGCGAGGATACATCTGGTCGAACGAATACAAGGATCAGCTCATCCTCAGCATCATACTGAACTACCCAATCGGCAACATCGTCATCAACAACCTCGACCAGCCGAACCAACGCAACGCCAGACAGGAATTAGTTGACGGCAAGCAGCGCCTCACCACCATCTTCCGCTTCATGGAGGTAGGCAACGTCGGGCAATGGCTCGACAGCTACGATGACTGGTTCCAGCTCAGCAAAAAGACCTCGGACCAGGCCAAGGAAATCATCAACCGCATCGTCGGAGACTCCGACCCTGACGGGCTCGCCCGCATGCACAGGGCGAAGCGTCTGGCGTTCTCCGACCTGCCGAGCAGCATCCAGATGAACTTCAACACGTACAACATCCCCGTGTACACGATGCAGGCCGCGGACCCTGCGCAGATCCGCAACTATTTCAAGGTTCTGCAGAACCAGGAGAAGCTGCGCGCCGGGGAGATCATCAACGCGCTTCCCGACAACCCGATGAGCATGTACTTCGACCGGATACCGGCAGAGGCGTTTCTCACAAGGACGGGATGCTCGAACTTCAAACGCGCGGAACTGGAGAAAGTCTACTATTCCGTTCTCGGAACATGGTTCGATAAAATCCAGATCAACGCCAGCGACAAAACCGTGATCTCCTTCGTGGAGAACATGCCGGACCTCACCGAAGCTCAGATCGAGCATATCAACAATCTGAACTCCGGCATCATCGCGATCTCCCGGTTGCCAGGCGCGGTACAGAAGATTCGGTCGTCCAAGCGTATGCTCAAACTCGTCTTTGGATTGGCACTGCACGCACCTGGCTATTTCTCTACAACGGACGCGTTCTCCAGACTGCAATCCGTCTGCGAGTTGTCGTCGAAGCTTGCCGCGTTCAACACCAGCGACTCCGACCAAGTGGCTTTCTCGAAATATTTCGGAGACGAATACACCCTGGATAAAGAGAACTTCGAGACACGGAAGGCATGCGTGTATCGAGCGCTATTCTGGAGCACGTCGCGCGTCTCCTCACGCACCGCATACGTAGACGCGATGGAAATCCTACGACGCATGTTCACCGAATCATTCGACTCCGCATTCGAATATTACACGGCGCACAACATAGCCAAATGAACCCAAGACCCCGGCGCCCGCATACCGCGAGCGCCGGGGTCTTCTGTCTCATTCATGAAGTGAACGTCGCGCGTTTTGTCGGTCTTCTTTCCCCGGTTCGCGTTCGGCGCGTTTTTCCTTGTCTCGGCTGCTTCTTGACGCGATCGGCTCGAACAGGTTGGCGATTATGGTCGCCACTGGAACCGCCAGGAAACCAAACGACCATGGACTCGACGTGGCCAAGAACGATATGAAGCTCATCAGCAATGCGACCGCGAACAAACCTGCGCTGACCCACATGCCTTTGCGGCTCTGATCTATCTCCGCCTTGACGAGCTGGTTCTGCCGGTTTGATTCGTCGACCGTGAAGGCGTCGTTCCATCTGCACATACGTTCCTGGACGTCAGCCGGATACTTGTTGAAATCGCTGGGCCGCGGGAGCATGCCTGAGTAGGATTCCGAGATTCCGGATTGCACCAGCATGGATATGGCGCGGACCAGCTCCTCGTCGTTCGGCTGCGTTATCTCGCCTTGTCTTTCTCCACTCTCATCCGGCTGATCGCCGACGTCACGAGACGGCTTCTCGTCTGCCGGGACAGGTTCGCCTGCGCGTTCCTCATCGACTCCATGCGACGGTTCTCCAGCTGATGCGTCCCGCTCAGTCCTGGAATCGTCATCATTCTCATCATCGTCTTCATGCTCATCGTCCACGGCACCTCCTCGCTTCAGTCTTCAATCTACCGGCGAGCGCGGGGTGTGTCAATACTCTTTCGTGTTGCGGAAAAGCCGTCGCCGTCCGTCACTGGCCGTCGCGGAGGTCTGGCAGGGCCGATTCGAGCGTCTCGGCGAGCCGCCGTTCCCTCCAATGCGTGTACACGCTGGTGGTGTGGATGTCGGTGTGGCCCATGATGGCGGTGCGCTCCTCGTCGCTCGCGCCGGCGGCGGCGAGTTCGGTGGCGAGCCAGTGCCGCGCGCTGTAGATGTCGACGTACGGCAGTCCCGCCATCTTCAGGGCGCGGCGCCAACGCTTCTCCTCGTTGTCCCGCCTGATGGGATGGCCGTAAAGATTGGTGAACACCAATCCATGGGACGGCACGCCCCATTTGACGATATGCGCCCAAAGCCGGTCCCAAAGCCCCTGCGGAATGGGAACCGTCCGCACGCCTTTGGCGGTCTTCGGTTTGGTCAGCCAGATCGCCCCATCCAGATGCTCGGCTTCCATCCAATCCGGGATCGTGGCGCCGGCTGGTATCGGCTTGGCCTGCTGGCACACGTTGATGACGGGAATCCCATGATGCAGTTCCAGCTGGTAGGGCATCAGGCCATACCTCTCCCCCGGCCGCATGCCCGTGGTGAAGGCGAGTTCGAACATGAGTGCCCACTTCTCACGCTCGTCCGGGCTGTCGAACACGGCGACCGCCGGATCGGGCTCGGCGAGCGCGGCCTCGATGACCTTCGCTGGGTCGGCGACGTCGAGGATGGGGCGTTCGTACCGGTCCTCCGGCATTCGTCCGACGTTTTCCATCGGGTCGTCGGCGATGAGTCCGTCCCGTTTCGCGGTTCGGAGCATGGCGCCGAGGACTGCGAGATAGGTGTTGACGGTCTTGCTTTTGCGTGTGCGGCGCAGTCTCCTGCACATTCCGTTGATGTCGTTGGCGGTAAGCCGGTTGAGGCGTATGTCGCCGATGATCGCGTTCATGGTGCGCATCCAGCTGGATTCATTGCGCCAGGTGGTGGGATTGATGGCCGCGCGGTGCTCCTCCATCCACCGTTCGAAGTAGTCCGCGGTCTTCGGACCGTCCTTGCTGGGGAGTCTTCCGTCCCGTTCCCATTCCGCTATCTTCGCCCGGAAACGGGCGCGCGCCTCGCTTTTCACCATGCCCGTGGCTTCGATCGGCGGGCGTCTGCGTCCGGTCGTCGGGTCGGTTCCCATGTCCTTGCGGAAATGCCATCGTCCTTTGGAGTCCTGGAACACGCTTCCGGATCCCCCGGTCCTCCTGTTTTTCGTCTTGCCCGCCATGACTGTCCTCCCGTGTCAGGGAGTCCACTCTAAATCACACTCTAAGTGGGCGTAAAACGACGTTTCCAGCCGGAAAACTAGTATCAGCGTCACGCGCGCACGACGCCATACAAGCCTTACTGCCGTCTACGTTTCCGCAGTATTCCAACGGTTCAGCGCCACTCCTGCACAAGGTGGCGCGTATCAACGGTGGTTATAACACAAGCCGGCTGCCACCGTTCGCGAGAGAGACCGGCCGGCAAAAAGGCGTCATCCCTAGTCGAAGTCCTTGGGACTGAGCACGGCGAGCAGCTCGGCGTCGTGTACCTGCCAGCGGCTGAACGGCTGATCGGAGCCGAACACCACCACGGAGGCGGTGGACATGCCCAGGTTGAGCAGATCCAGCTTGACCATGTCCGAATCCGAGGAGGCGAGCCACTGGCAGCTCACCGAAACGGTCGGCTCATGGCCGAGGACCATCAGGACCCGGGTCTTGTCCTTGGCGTTGGCGAGCTCGTCGAATACGGACTGCATGCCGCCGTCGTACAGGGCCTGGCGGTATTCGACCTTGGGATGGTCGCCGAACACCTTGAGCATTCTCTCCAGCGTCTGCCGGGCGCGGACCGCGCCGGAGCACGCGACGCGGTCGGGTAGCAGTTTCATGCCGACGAGCCCCTTGGCGACGATCTTCGCCTGCTTCTCGCCTTTGTCGGTTATCTCGCGGTCATGGTCGCCCTTGTCGTTGAACGGTTCCGCCTTCGCGTGCCGCATGACCAGCAGCACGTGGGAATAGTTCTTCGTCTTTTTTTCGACCTTGCTGAGATTCACGCCCATTCTTCAGGACCTTTCCGTACGACGTCACTGCCTCCATTGTGGCAGACGAGGGGCGCTCGACTTCCCGTCATCACCAAATCATTGCCTGCCGTTAAGATTCGCCGCGCCTGATTGGGCTGTCAGATCGCCGTCGCCTCGCCTTGCTTGCAGGCCTGGTCGTCCTGCGACAGTCGGGACGTCTGCAGGTCGAGGTCGCGCAGCACCTTGCGCAGCTTGTGGTCCGAAATGTCGCGCAGCTCCAGATCGTCCAGCTGGGCCTCGCGCTGTTCGGGGGTGAGCGAATCGATGTCAGTGGTCGTATCCTTGGTGGCGCGGTCGCGTTTGCGCAGGGCCGCGAACCCCTCCGCCATCGCGCGGGAGACCACAAGGAAGCCGGTGTGGCCGATCATCGCATGGTCCGGCCGCACGGCGAGCCCCTGCGCCTTCCACGTGCGTTCCAGCGTCTCCTGGATGGCGGGATCGGTCCAATGGCCGGCTTCGCGCAGAGCCTCGACGAGTCGGCTCATTTGCGTGGTGGTGGTGATGTAGGCGATGAGGACGCCGCCGGGCGCGATGACCCGGTACGCCTGTTCGAGCCTGTTCCACGGGTCGAGCATGTCGAGCACGATGCGGTCGAAGGAGTGCTCCGGCAGGCCGGCCGCGACCGAGTCGAAGTCGCCGGTCTTGAGATCCCACCACCGCGGGCGTTCGCCGTAATACAGCGTGGCGTTCGCGTCGGCCACACGGGCGAATTCGGGTCGCAGCTCGATGGTGGTCAGGTGGCCGGACTCCCCCACCGCATCCAGCAGGTTGACGCTCATCGCGCCCGATCCGGCACCAGATTCGAGCACGTTGAGGCCGCTTCGGATGTCGCCGAGCTGGATGACCTGCGCGATGTCCTTCGGGTACATGATCTGGGCGCCGCGCGGCATGGAGAGCACGTAGTCGGCGAGACGGGGGCGCATGACCGCATACTGCCAGCCGCCGATCGCACGGGTCGCCTTCCACGGCTTGTTCCGGTCGCGTTCGGGATGGTCCGCATTGACCTGAGCCTCGCGCTTGGCGGTGACGGTGGTGACGACCACGCCCTCGGTGCGGCCTATCACGTCGTCGTGCAGAATGATCCCGTGCTCGGTCTGGGTGACGCCACCGGCGGTCAGCTGGTCGGTGATCTTCTTGCCCTTGCGGTCGGTGAATTGGATCTTCTCGCCTGCGACGATCGGCCCGCGTCTCGGGTTCATGGCATCTCCTTGGGGTGAGTTTCTGAGCTGTACACAGTTTAGCGTACCCGCGCGCTGCGTTCCGGATGTAGCAGCGAATCGTTCTCAATAAGAAAAGTGCGAGGATTCCGAACATTTCCGCACAATCGAACATTTCAGAGACCGGCAAAATACCAGGCTTATGAAGTAATCCGTGTTCGTTTCCTCACATAACGGACTCGCACCTTTCTTATTGAGAACCATTCGCTGTAACATTGCCTCATGCCGAATATCACGCCGTCAGAAGACCGAACCGTCGAAACCGTTCACGTACCGAATAATCCCACGCTCACCGGCCTGGCCCGGCTCACCCGCAACGTGGCGTATCGCACCGGGGCCGATGATCTGGTGATGGACATCATCGCGCCGCAATCCACCGGCGACGATGATGACCGCCGCTACCCCACCGTGGTGTTCGTGCAGGGCAGCGCGTGGACCACACCGGACCGTGATTACGAGATCCCGCAGCTATCCGAACTGGCGCGAGAGGGATTCGTGGTGGCGACGGTGAACCATCGCAACGCCTCGCGTGACGCCAGTGCCGTGTTCCCTGCCTATCTGAAGGATGTCAAGGCGGCGATCCGGTACCTGCGGGCGAACGCGCGGCGCTGGCACGTCGACCCTGAGCGGCTGGGCATCTGGGGCACGTCGTCCGGCGGCAACACGTCTCTGCTGGTGGGGCTCACTGCCGACGACCCGCGGTATGAAGACGGCAGTTATGCCACCGAAAGCGACGCGGTGAGCTTCGTGGTCAGCTGCTTCCCGCCCACCGACATGATGGAGGCGATCGACGCGTTCGGCAACGAAGATGACCCGTTCCGGCTGTACTATTTCGGCCCGTTCGCCGCAGTGGTCGGGGCGACCCATGAAACCGGATTGAGCGACGACGTGCGCCGCCGGGCGGCCGACATGAGCCCGTACCTGCAGGTGCGTGACGGGGTGGCCTATCCGCCGACGATGCTGCTGCACGGCACCGCCGACACCGTGGTCCCCTACCGGCAGTCGGTCAAGATGCACAAGAGGCTTCTCGAACACGGCGTGGACTCGCGGCTGGTGCTGGTCGACGGCGCAGAACACGAGCACGACTTCTGGAGCCCGCAGGTGTTCGATATGATCTTCGATTTCATTCGGGAGCGGTGCTGAGATAATCGGACCGTATTGGGTCGGGGATAACTTGTATTCGATTCCCGGAAAAGCTTCTAACAAATGCCGTGTGAGCACACGCACGGCAGTGACACATCAGGCACTATGGTGGCGGGTATGACTTCGGCTCGTGCTGTCGAGCAGACGCGGATGGGGATTGCCGCGCCGCTCGTTTCCAATATCGGCTGGGGCGTGCTGCCGCTCTACTGGCACGCGCTGTCCGGCATGAATGCCATCAGCGTGCTGGCGTATCGGCTGATCGCCACGCTGGCGGTCATGATTGCGCTGCTGATGGCGTCCCGCCGCTATCGCGCATATCATCGCGCGATCGCCGCGCTTTGACGCGCACAGCGGAGCAAAAGGCTGTTCTCGCGCTGGAACTCGCCGCCACCACGGCTATCAGCGTGAATTGGTTGCTGTACATATATCTGGTGGTCAACGGCCAGGCGCTGCAGACCTCAATCGCGTACCTGACTACGCCTCTGCTCAACGTGGCGCTGGGCGTGGGCATGTTCACTGCGCAGTCACCGACGTTCCCGTGGATGGCAATCGTGCTCGCCGCCAGTTTCTCCGTCTACGGTCTGCTCAAACGCTACGTGCCGTTGGACGCCATTGCACAGGCCGAGAACGACAAGGACATGCGGCAATGGGAACCACTGAACAGCATGCTGTTGATTTCCAGCACGCTCGCTTTCGCTCGATATGATGACAAACGCATGTGGGCCTATGACGTGATCGAGAATGCGATGACGCGCAATCTGGGATACTCGTTCAGCGAAGAATACGACGAAAGTGCCGAGGATAACGAGGATACGAACGAAGTCGGTGGACAGCCCGGCCCGCGTCTGAACTACGGCCCGACCTACTACGCCGCCTTCGTGCACGATCCGGAAGACAACAACATCGAGGCCATGCTCGTCTGAGCGCTGCCAGCTGAGCAATAACGGAAAAGACAGATCCCGCCATGCGCAATGTTCGCATGGCGGGACCTGTCATATTCCCAGAGAATCAAACATCTCAGCAGCCGTATGGAAACGCGGGCCGTTCTCCGCTGAATATTCATGGACTTCCCGCAAGGCAGAAAACGTATCAGTAGGAACGGCGCTCTGTTGAGGAAGGTCTAATGAAAGTCGGAACTCGTACGTGTCTGGATTGGAACACATGTGATTTCCCCCTTTAGCCCCGGTTACTTGAACAGGTCGAACAGGCTGAACGTAGTCTTCTTGTAGATGGTGTTGTACAGCTTGCGCTTGGGGTGCAGCCAGCCCATGCCCTTCTTGCCGTAACCGGGAATCAACGCACGCTTGACCGCACGGGTGGCACGCCCCTTCGTGCGCGCGGACAGGCTCTTCTTCCAGCTGGGTGTCCTCATTCCGTATTTCATGGCGGCCTCTTTTCGGATGGTTATGCTCATTCTATGCAGTGCTGAACACGTAGCAGATCGAGCAATCAGACAAGCAGATCGTACACACTGCGCATGGCGAGCAACCCGTCCGTCATCCATTGGTAGGCTTCCGTCATACCGCCGGAGAAATCCACATCATGCCGTACCAAAAGGTGGCGGTTCTTCTTGTCGGCTTCCGGCTCGTCCCAAGTCGCCTCGCCCAAAGCAGACAGCATCCGTTCAACGGAATCCTTCATGCCGTAAAGTTTCGTGTACTGGAACGTGTCGATGAAATACAGGTCGACCGTAATGTAGCCGTCTCGAATATTCAACGCTCCATCCGGGTGGCAGAACCCCGAGCCTACGCCGAAGCTGATCCATGTGTCGCTGTTCGTCTTGCGACCGGATGGGTCGCCGTATACAGCAACATAGTCGGGCCGCGTTGCAGCATATCTATACAGGCCATTCCAGAAGCTGCGCCGCAGTGAGATATTGTTGCTGACTTGCCGCAGTTCGTCCAAGGTTCTGCCGTCCGCGACTTTCCACACTGTCCAACCGTTGTTGATCTGCTTGTTCTCGCCGGTTTCGAGCATTCTGGCGCGGCGGAACGCGCCGGATGGGCTATCGAATATCTCGCCGTTGGACAGGCGAATGCGATGGTCTTCGGTTACGGTTGCCGTGGCGGTTACGCCGGCATACCGACTTTCCAACATGTCACCGGCTGTAAGGATCTCTCTCTTGCATAAGTCGGCGAAATCGACGGCATTCTGTTCGCGCTCTCCTTGGCTCAAGTTCCTGCTGCGCAGAGTCTGCATAGCCTGTTCCCCCGCTGTGGGGCTTGTCCACACCTGCAATGCAAGATCGGCAAGTCGCGCGCCGCGCCGCGCGATCGCCTGTTCATCCCATTGCGTGGCGTCGTGCAGTTCGGCGGAAATGGACAGGTATTCGCTACTATACCCGCCGATCGCACGGTTCTTCTTCTGTTCGAATGTTCCGTCGGAAAGTTCCGAGTTGTATGCGGTCAATGTCAGATTGCCCAGACTGTTCACCAGCAGCGGGAATCGGCCGGGGTCGGAGAGCATATCGCGCCATTCGGCATGCGCCATGGCGTTCTGTGGCATGATGTGTTCGACGGTGTATTCGTCGAAGGACCGCGGGTCCTTGGGATGGTTGTGGTTTTCCAATCCGGCGAGCAGATATTTGCAGCGCGAGGCCGGGCGGTACAGATTCTCGCCGAGCAGTGCCTGCCTGAATTCCTTATCCGTGGGCATGCGCGTGGCTTTGGCGGTTTCGGTGAGGAGCAGCGCGGCGAAGGTTTCGGCCGGATCGTCTTCCGCTGATTCGAGCTTGGCGATCAACGACGGGACGAGCTTGTTCAGTCCGTTGCTGGATACCGAGCAGACCATTCGGCGGAACAGATACGATTCGAGATCCGCGAGCATGCGCAGCAGCCCGTCCCGGGTTATGCGTTCATGCTTCCATGCCGCGAACATGTACAGGAGCATCCGATCCGTAACAGTGCTGTCCAGGGTTTGGATCGAGGCGAGACGGCGGTCCACGTTCGCGTCGCCGCTGCCGGCAGACGCGATGCCTTTGATGGCGGCATAATACCCGGCATATTCCAGCATGTTCTCCAGAAGCCCGCGTGTGCGTTCCATGCGCGGCAGGGAGCTGTCGGCTGCGAAACGTTTGAATTCCGAGTACATGTATCGATTCTTGGACACGGGCCTCTTCAACGTGACGACCATCCAGTCATGCAGGAACGCGTCGAATGAGAGACTGCCGAGCACACGCTCCATGGGCAGCCAGTAGTCGGCGTACAGGGCGTTCTGCTCGGCTATGGGGCATCCCATGAGCATGTAGTTGCGTACCAGGTCGGAAGTCTCCAGATCAAGCCCGGTGGAATTCATCGACTCGAATACCAGTTGCGGTTCGTCGCGTCCCTGGTCCAGGGTGACGGACACGACTTCAAGGCGTTGCAGTCCGTTCCACACCGTGTTCACGTCATCGATTGCGGCGACCAGGGAACGGAACAGATCGAGGTTCGCTTCCAGCCGGGACGTTGTTCCGGCCTGGTTCCCATGATTCGGCCGGTCAAGGGCAAGCACATGGTCGCACATGCCGCGCAGCACGTCCCGGTCGTCGCCGGAAAGCGTCAGCTTGCAGCGGCCTTCGCCAGTCGCATACTTGTCGACAAGATAACCGCGGTCGATGATCATGTCTGTGGAGAAGCGCAGGTTCTCCGGGTGTTCGTGGGCGTATTCTGCCAAGGCGATGAGCAGCAGGGTCACCGAGGTGAGCCGCTGCTGACCGTCGATGAGCAGACAACGGCTGACGCCGTCCGGGCTGATGCCGCCCTCCTGCATCCATACGACCGACCCGGTGAAATGCGTTCGATCCGGGCGTCTGCCGGCGGCTATGATGTCGGCCCACAATTGACGGCACTGCGCCTCGCCCCATGAGTATCTGCGCTGATACACCGGCACGACGAACCGAAGCGAACCGGTCAATAAGTCCAACAGGATTTTTTTGCCAGCGTCCATGGTGATTTCACTTCCTATCGCCTTTGAATAGCAGTTCAATTATTGTGCAGATAATAATTCTGTTACTTTCAATCAGCCTACCTCAGATGTTCTTTGTGCGTCTTTCTTCAAGACAATCACACCATGTTCACAACCAATACATTTATAACGAATTCCCGTACAACCCTGCGAATCGAAAATATAGAAATCTGCATCCATGCAATCTGAAAGATTGATTATCTCCGGCACAAAAACACTTAAATTACTCTCATCTTTGAGTAAGACTCGACTGATTTTATTGGTTATGCATACAATTTTTTGATCAAATTTTTCATCAGAGATAAAATAAATATTCCTCTCCTCGCCATTACTAATGGTGTTTTCCAAATAATTATCTAAAGATTGTCTATATTCTGGAATACGCACACCATCTTTAAAAGATGCCCATCTATTTGAGACGTTGCAATATTTCAGCAACATCTCTCGCGCTTTCTTAGAAGATTCTTTCTGAATATATTCACACAGTACTCTTTTCCAATTGTCATTTTCTTCCGATGAAAGAAAACCCAAATAATCTTCAAAGAGTTCTCTGACCTCTCTTTCATCTGTACATCTTCTTTTTATATAGTCCTTCTTATTTAGAATAAATTGAACAGCCCTTAAGCTGTAACGAGAAAGAAGATCCAACGTATCAGCTGTATTTTTAAACTTCTCCCCTTGTTTGTAATTATCAAATTCGTTAATTTTATATGTAATCAATAAAGTATGCTCACATAATTTAAAGTCCTCAATAGCCAGCCAATTAGAATAACTTTCATCAAGATAGGGATTAAAGAAAGCGTTCTTTGTAGGATTAAATGATCCTTTTTTTGAATTGCATGTAGGACAACATGGAATCAAATTGAACGGAGTAGTACTCAACGATGCATATATCGTTTTAGGTAAGAAATGATCAAATGTTCTAGAAGGCTCAATTCCACAATAAGGACAAAGCAGTCTTTCTGGATCAAATTTATAATATTTCAAAAGTTGTTTTCTGTCATAGAGGAACTCCCAATTATTTTTATCTTCTGTAGCTCTTGCCTCCTCAACATAATCTTCCCATCCTAAATCAAGCAATCGAGCATTCTCTTTGAAGGCACTACGAATTGCAATAAGTTTCTTTTCATAATCTTTTACATTTTCCGTTGTCTTCTTATTCTTTAATATAGTAAATAAAATAGAATAGACGTCTTTTAAATACTGAGAAATACTTTCTTTATCCTTACGCTTTCGGCAAGGTACATCAGGGAAAATATTGCTAAACATATCCTTAATGTTTTTCATTGCTGCCCTTTCGGCCATGCTTCACCTACGATGTATGGAAGCAATGCTCTCGCTTCCATACCAAGCTTTTCTCCAAATTCATCCATGCAATAGCTTGAAAGACTCTCCTTAGAAAAAGGCTTATTATATTTTTTCTCGACCTTTTCTTTTGGAATTTTCTTAACTGTGTCTTTCAAAAAACTGAAGTAGCCACTTTTGTCTGCATTCACACCGAATACTTCATTAAGCAATACGCCAAGATTTTCTCCAAATGTTTCAATATTAGGATGAGAGACGTAGCGAAGTCCATCTCTTGATCGAAGTACGTACACGCATTTTCGTGGAATCTCACGTAAAACGACAGGAGAATGAGTTGCAAAAATTGCCATTGCACCCGTTCTTTCATTGCTTAAGAAAGAGCGAATCTCGTTTATATAAGCACTTAAAAGCGGAGCGTGCAAATAATTTTCCGGTTCATCAATAATGAGCAACGATCTAGACGTATTGAATTTATAAATCATAAAAGCAAATACAAATAGGACTTCTTTTTGACCAGCACTGCATTGATCTACATTAGATTCATCTGCAATCCATTTACGAAATTCGTTAGAATTATTTTCCTCAAGATAAAAATCAATTTTCGAAATGAAATCCAACCCATAGAATTTTACATTCTGCGCAATTCTTCTCAAACTATTCATTAGTTTTTCTGAAAGTCTATTAGACCTAGAAATGTCGACTAAAAGTTTTTTTAAAGCGTCAGAAGAAAAGATATCCATGGATCCCGCCTGATTCACATCGGCATCTAACCTATTAGTCGAGATATAAATGATATGATTCACGTCTTCATTGATTCCAGAATACTTTTCCGCAATTCCTTTAAGGAAAGTCGTTTTCCCAACATCATTTTCTCCAATTAACACATGAATGTTTTCAGGAGGAAAAACTTTTGAATCTGCTTCAAAAACAATTCTCCGTATTAGATACTCATTTTCTTCTCTATTTTCAGCTTCACTATTGAACACATACTCTAGATGGAATAGCCCCACCTCAGCAAGTCCTTTGTCGACAATATCTCGCACTGTGGAAATATATTTCTCTGCTCCTTCTTTATCAGACTCATATTTTCTCATTAACGAAACTTGATAAAATCCAGAAGAACTTACATAATCTATTTTCTTACTTAAAATTAGATCATTCAAAGATATAAGTACATCATGCAACTTATTTTTATTTATATTTATATAATATTTATCGTCAATACCTAAGGAACAAAAATTTTCCTCTAGGCGACTAAAACTATTTTCAAGCAAATCTCTTGTAATTTTTTCAGATTTATGAGCGATTTTTACTGGACCAATCTCATGAAATTTGTTATCTTCATCTGTCCAATAAAGCTCAAATAACGTCTCATATCCATAATCATTCCACCCATCCGATTCCAGATAAAAGACCCTTTTCCCCTTCTTACGCTCTGCCGATTCCTTAAGGGCAAGCTCTTTTTTCGTATAAAACATAGAGACATTACTAGCCATTTCGTTATTCCTTTCATCCAACCTGTGCCGAGACACCAGTCAGCAGCACACTTTTTTTGGCACGCGTCATAGCCACATAGATGAGGCTTCGTTCTTCCTTGTAAATCTCATTCAATGCGACTGAATCGGAGCCAGCGGCCTGCAATGCGGGCTTCGGCGGGCATACCCCATCGTTCACGTCGACTATCACCACATAGTCGAATTCCAGACCTTTGACTCGATGCATGGTGGCGACGCGGATTCCTTGCCTCTGCCTGTTCTCTGCATCCCTACCAAGCCGGTACACGCCATACGGCAAGCCGTCATCAAGCGTCTTATACCACTGGTCGATGCAGTAGCGACTTCTTGCCACCACACACACATTACGCGAATCCACACGCCCGCCGTCGGACTCATCGCTGGCCGCGTCTTCCGCCGTGCCGCACAATCCATAAATCCATTCCCTAACGGCATCCATCTCATCTGACTGGGAAGCAAACCGTCGCGTTTCCGGAACAGGACCGTTCATCAGTGACCGGCTATCGCCAGTCGAGCTCTCCCCTCCGTCCAGGTCATCGAACGTTGTGGCCGGTGACGCATCCCCAATGCCACGAACAGCCGCAAACACCGAGTCCGCGACATCTGCACCGGAACTACGGAAAATGGAGTCGGCGGCGCTACGAATCTGTTCGGTGGTGCGATAGTTGATCCGTAATTTGCGGGCACGCCCCTGGATACGGATGCCGCATTTCGATAGCACCGCGGTATGCCCGTAGATGCGCTGCTGTGCATCGCCGACAATGAAGATGTCGTTATCACCCTCGTCCACCAGAGCGCGAATCACACGATATGCCGGCGCGGAGAAGTCCTGTCCCTCATCAACCACCACATGCGCGTATTTCCTCGGCGCATCGCCCTGCGTGAGCAGAGACACGGCATTCTGCATGGCCGTGTCCACATCGTACGCGTCGTTCGACTGCATGATGCGCCGATATGTTTCCACAACCTGCCATACGGCAAGTTTCTGGGCTCGATTCAATCTCGTGCCACGCCCCTTGCGCAGCACGCGCATGTAATCGGCAGCATTCCGCACCTGTTGCGGCACAATTACCTGGCTGAGCTCGCTTTTGAAGAAGGAAACCGTGAGTTTCGGATCGTTCACACCGATGGATGCGATAGCCTTACGCCACGCGTCGTCAAGATCGTTACCGTGATCGAAACTGCCGTCATACCAGATTTCGCCGGAATAACCATGGCTCGTCAGTAGGTCTTTCACGAGTTTGTCGAGATTGACCACGTCGATGGCATTGAATTCGTCCGCCGTGCAGATGAGTTTCAGGTTCGAAGCAATATCGGTGGCAAGATTACGCGAGTATGTGGTGAACAGCACTTTCTGATGACTGCCGTTTCTCAGCAATCTCGCGGCGAGACGCTTCGCGCGATGCATGGCCACCACGGTCTTCCCTGTGCCGGCGCCACCGAGCAGACGGAACGGACCATGGTAGTCGTGTTCCACATAAAGCCGTTGCGACGGATGCAGGAACACGCGCCACTGCTCCAATGGTGCGTCCAGAATACGCTTGAGATCCGCCTCTCCCTGCACGACCACGAAAGACTGCTGCGAGGCGTAGCTTGACAAGGCGGCACGGAAATCCTCCGGATCGGCCTCTTCACCAGAGTCGATGGACGAAGTGGGCAGCTGCTGTTCCAATCCCAGCCTGTCGCTGATCTTGCCTTCGGTCTCATCGAACAAGCCGAAGACCTCAGATTTGGAAAGCCCTTCGGCAACAAGGGTGAGGTACGTGAAAACATCCTTCGGGAGCATTGACCCCCACCGGTCGAATTCCTGCCAGGTCTTTCTCGTGCACATGACCGGCACGTACATATCCGGCACACCGAACCGACGCATATCATTGTCCGTCAATGCCCGGTAAGTGTCGGGAAGCGGACCGGTATGAGGTTCGGGAGCTTGCCGTGGTGCCTGCGGCTTCTTGGCCGCCACGGCTGAAGTTGCACTAGCTGAAGCTGTTCCGTGATTCGTGCCGTCATGGTCTTCCATGGGAGGAGAAACGGATTCCAGTATAGTGGAATTCGGTTGGGGCACGTTTGCGGCAACGCTCCCCCATCCAACTTCGCTCTGGGAATCTTCACGCATTGCCGTGTCGATTTCCTCTTGAGAAACCATATCGTACAGCTGGATGGCCCTCGTGTTCGGGTTGACGTCGAGTTTCTTTGTTTCCGCCCATTTGTAGGCGTCATCGTGGTCGCCAACGTACAGCAGGACGTACACATTGCTGCTTTTCTGGAAAGCGATGATGGCGCGATACCGTTGGTCGATGCGCGCGGAATACAGTTTTTCGTCCGCCGCATTGGCGATTCGTTCCAGATTGATTCCTGATGATCGGGGATTCGTCTGGAATTTTGTCAGAAACGTCGTGGCATGTTTCTGCGCTTTCTTTGGCAAATCGAACAAGCTGCCCATAAGATCACGGCCAAGCGCGACCACGGGTTTGTTCATCGTACGTATATCTGCCATCAACGTTCCTCACCTTCCGTCAGTGAAGCGAACACCTTGTCAAGGTCATCGCTGTTTTCTGTAATGATAGTCCAGCCGCGCTTGACGAATTCGTCGACGTTCTCTCGGTCGGATTGCAAGTCGTAGGACGGGAAAAACACGATCTTCCCATCCTCCCATGCGAGCTCCGCCTGCGCAATGATTTCCTCGTTCTCGTCCAGCAGCTCATATCCGAGTACATCCGGTGCCGGTATGTCAGACTCGATAAACCGTTTGACGGCTTCCTTGGTCTCATCCGCACAATACACATAGGTCGGATCCGCCAGGACATCGTTCCACGCGGAATCATTGCTTTCCTGCACGTCAGGAATATTCCGCAAACCGTTGCGAAGCGGCTCGTACATGGTCGTGTCACTCAGCGCGGCATCGCCGATGGCATGGAAGTATTCCGAGAATTGCATCACATTCGCAAAATGCCAGAAGGCCGCCCATTGCGTTTTGAATGCTACCGCCTCGTTCTCGTCCAGAGCGTTCAACGGATTGTAATCATCGTTCTTCGTCTTCACGGCATCGTGTTGAACGTCCGAGAACATCATACCGACGTGAGGTTCGGTGGTCCGCATATCCTCTCCGATACGCAGACCGGATTGGAATTTCAGTCTTGTACAGTTCGAAGGACTCCAGGACGAGCAGATCATGAATGCCGATTCGTTCTCGCCGTGTAGTGCTTCGATCCGATGCAGCGTATCCACGGCCTGAGGTTCGACGTTCTTGCTCCGCGGATTCAGGGCATAGCTCATCGCCAGCGCTTGGATGGTGAACATCCGTTCGGCATCCGGTTCCGCAAGATAATATTCCAGCATGGCCATTGCCGGAACTTCGCCGGGGTCGAATTCGTCTGCCCTGCCACTGATTGCGCTCTTGTAAGCCGCTGGCGACGGCATGGTCTTGGTGGTTAGCATCGTATCGGCGAGCTGCGCCGCATCCTTGCCCTGCACATATCCGATCACATCGTCATAATCCAAGGACCATACACGGTAACCTGCTTGACGAAGCGCCTCTCTCTTCAGGGAATCCTGGGCGACGATGCCTGCATGATATTGCAGCCCGTCAGTGAAGATGGCAATCGGCTTCCTTCCGTCATGCTCGGCCACGTCACCGGATTCGTCGATATTGCTGACCGTCAATACGAAATCGGGTTTGCAGGGAATCGCGACTCCATCGGCCGGCCCCAGCGCGACTTGTGGTTCGACGCTCCACACGCTTCCGTTCACGGTGACGGAATATCCGGGTTTGCTATTGATGAATTCATCCTTGACGATGGCACGGCGTCCCTTGGCATCGTCGGATTCCGCGAAGGGATGGGCGTGCATACACCGGAGAGCTTCGACGAACTGCTGTTCGAGTCCGCTGTCGAACAGTTTATTCGTAGCGATTTTTGAAACGGTCTTCACACGGCTGCGTTTGTTGGCCGGGTCAAGGATGCCCGTAAGTATCGTCAACGCGGTCTTACGGGAAATGAGCTTCAGATTCTGGCTTTGTCTATATGCGTACAAACATCTGTAGCATCCGTCACCGCCATTCTTTGCACATTCGCAATGCTCCATGACTTCCTTAGCCTTGGCAAGCACCTCGAACATCGTATCCGGGTCGGACAGTTGCTTAAGATAGCCGGTTCCTCCGGGTACTGTGTCGTATAGCGCAAGATAGGTTTTGCGCAGTCCGGGATTGTCCGGCAACGGCTCGTTCATGAGCGTCGCCTGCAGATGGTCCACATTGCCGAAGCGTTCACGCAGGCCGAGCATCACTGCGGCGGTCAGCGACTCCGCGGCACCGTCCGCACCTTGGACGTCGGCAAGTCCCGGCACAAGCATGCGCAGCACTTCCGATTTGACCTCACGGTACAGGAACAGGCACGTGCCGTTCCGCTCCGATTGCTCCAACTGCTGTTCCTGCGCCTTCTTGCGTTCCGGGCAGAAGTAGGCGTGCCTCGATCCATGTTCGCCGAGCAATGCACCACATTTCAGACACACGTTGAAACCGTTGCGTATCTCTTTACTGCCGGCGATTTCCACCGAAGCTCCCTTGTCGAAGACTTGCCCGAAGTTGATTTCCCGGATCGTCCCCTGCGGCGTGTAGTCGAATCCGAAATTCGTGGTTCCCTTGAACTGCCATCCCGTTTGGATGTCTGCCGGATTAATGTCCACCATCGTGTCCTTCAGGAACTGGGTCTTGGGTCTGCTGTCGGATGTGTCCTCGACCAGACTCTCGCTGTAGGTTTCGTCGGATATGACAGTGTCGATGCGTAGCATCGGTCTTTTCTGGCCACTATCAGCCCACTGCATTGACCCGCAGGAGGGGCAGCTGGCGAGGTTCTCAGTGCTGGAAGCAGGCTCCGCATGCGAGCAGTTCGGGCATAGGCGCCACATTGCCAGCTCGTCGTCGGTGCCGCCTTTCGCACACAGCACACGGCTGATCTTGTATTTGCGCCCGCCTGCGAAGAACGTGTTTCCCGGGGCCAGTTCCGTGATGGCCGTGGCCGCCGGGCGCACGAAATCACGCGCGGCCTTTTCCCTGCGTCTCGTCTTGTCCTGTACAGCGGGTTCGACCCCGTGTGCCGCATCGGACGGTTCCTTGTCTTCTTTGAGAATGGTGTGAAGGGTCACACCGGTCTCCGGGAACGCGTAATTAGGAAGGATGCCCTCGTCGGAAAGGTAGTTGAACGTGTTGGTATTCAGAATGCTCTTGACAATGCGGCCAAGATTGTGAATCTCGTCTTCGCATTCGCGCTGCTGTTCTTCGAACGACGAGTCGGAGGGCTTCTTCTTGAGCTCATCAAGCAGCTGCTTCGCGTCGTTCTTCTGCGATTCAAGCGTTCTGACGGTATCGCTGGTCTTTTGGAACACGTCGTAGACACGTCTGGCCATGGTGCTGCCATCTTCCGTACCGCGTACGAATCCGTCGAGTTGCGTACGAAGCTCCTTGGAGAACGAGAACATTCGTCCGAATCCGTCGAGCAACTCACCGGAATGTTGGCCTGTCCAATTCAGGAAGTTCACCGGGAATCCGCTGGAGCCGTTGCCGTTGACATTATCCAAACAGTTCTTCAATTTATCGGGCACTACATCGGCCGGATTATTGCCGGCATCCAGCATGGCATGCACCCAACGATCCAATGCGTAAGCGGTAAGCTGGCGTTCCAATACCGCTGTCGCATCAAGGAAGATGTGCGGCGGGTTCACCGCGCCTCCAAGCATGTCCTCTGGCCGCTGGTAGAAATACGTATCGTGTTCCTTGGTGTTGGCCACTGCCAAGATCAGGGAGTTGCCGTCGCGTCGCCCTGCGCGACCGGCACGCTGGATGTACTGGGCTTGGGTAGGCGGAATCGACGAGAGAATCACCGTGGAGAGGTCTCCGATATCGATGCCCATCTCCAAAGTCGGCGTGCAGGCGAGCACGTTCACGTCACCGGGCTTGCGGTCCTTGCGTTTGAATTCCTCTTCGACCTTGGCTCGGTCGTCGCCGTTAAGCAGTCCCGTGTGCTCGGCAGCGTGGATGCGCTCGGACGGCTCCCCGCGGTATAGCTTGCCGTAGTAGCGCAATTCCAGAGCTTCGGCTTCGGGAGTGCCGGCGACCAATCTTCCCGGGCATTTGCGGATACGGCAGCGCGCTCCGTTCCACGCGTCAAGGTTCTGTGTGGCGCACGAATAGCTCCGTCCACACGTGCCGCAGATCAGTTGCGTTACCTTGCCGCTGACCGTGCAGCTGGACTCGTTGAGCCCGTACACGATGCGCTCCATTTTCATGCTTGGATAACGTTGCTGCGTGATGAATCCTACTGCTATGCACTCTTCGAGCACGATTCCCAACAGTTCATGATGAATATCACCTTCAAGGGCACCGTCGGTGAGGTATCGGTCGACGATCCGACGGTATGACGGCGAATTCAGGGTATTGAAAACGCCTTTGCGCACTGGCTCCTTGTCCGACAGGAAGTAGGGCATGCCATCCGCGTACATGCCGGGCATCCATTTGATGTTCGTGTTGGAAAGCAGGAACTTGTTGCCGTCGTTTTGCAGGAACTGGTCATAGGTCACGTCGAAGAACGCGCCTTTCGTGCGCAGCTGGTCGAGGAACGCCATAATCAGTCGGAGCCAGTCAGTCTCCATGATGGAATTCTCGTGCAATCCGATCTCGTTATGGCAACGTTCGGCAACGGTCTGTGCCACACGTTTCAGGAGAATCTGGTCGAATGCTATTGCGGCGCAGCCGGATTTCTCCAACGTACGTCCGGTACGGGAGCGCATGCCGAATTCCAGCAGCGATTCCAGTCGGAGTCTGCGCTCGATCCAATCGAGCAGCTGACGCCGGCCGGGCCCTGCGGGATTGCCTTGCAATACGGCTTCGTATTCGCGCATCCATGTCATGTTCGGCGCGATGAATCGCACGATGTATTCGTTGTCGTCCGGATAGCGGCGATGGTAGTAGTCGTTCTGGCTGTTGAGATATTCGGCGAGGGAAACGCCGTCCTTGTGTTCCTCGCGCATGTAGTCCATGGCGGAGTTGCGCAGGGCGAATCGCCAGGTGCGGGAGTTGAACACGCTGGCTCGGTAGGAGGCGTCCTGCACACTGTCGGAGAACACGATGGCCTTGCTGTCGTCGTTGAAGGAGTCTCCGGAAAGTTGGGTGAGCATCACACTGACTTGCGTGGTGGTTCTCACACCGACCATGGCAATGTCCTGTTCGCTGCCGCAGAACGGGCACTGATAGTGTTTGCGGTTGCCGGATACAAGCTTCATGTCCCTGGCGACCATGGGTATGCGCTGCTCTCCACAGGCCGGGCATTCATGTTCCGTGGATTCGAAACGTTCTACGGCCTGTTCCTTCATGCATGCATTGCAGAACCAGACCATGGCTCCGTTGTCGGCATGCGGGTCAAGAACATAATCCATGGTGCAGGGTTGCAAGGTCACCAACGCATTGTCGGCATGGTAGGCGAAATACTCGTTGTAGAACGTTCGTGGGTCACCCATGCTGATGCCGCCGTCTTTGCCGGCAAGTCCAATCCATGCGGTTCCTCCGCAATCACGGCAGTTAATCACCGGCATGCGGGTCTTGAGGTCGTCTTTGGACAGTTCGACGACCGGACGGTAGTCGATGCTCCCTTCCTGCGAGGTGATGTTGGCGACCACGCGGCCGAGTTCCTTGACCCATAGCTGCACCTGCACGTTCAGGAACGGACGTGTGTGGCCTTCCGAACCGGTGCGCGCGTGGGAGACAAGCGCTATCAGCGCGTCCACACAGGCCTTCTGCTGGCGTGGGTGCAAGGCGTTGAACCTTGCATCCATGATGGCGAGCCTGTCCAGCAGTTTGCGATCGATTTGCCGGGGTTCGTCGCAGATGAGCGAAGATAAACTGGCCAGGAACCTGGAATGACGTAAGGACTCGGCAAGCCGGATGCGGGCCTTGTCTGTGGAGATCGGCCCAGTGGGCGCTTCGTTAAGCCATGCATGTGCCGCATGGGCGAGGTATTCGTCGGGGTCGACGTCCTCTTCGAGTTCGATGAGATGGTCGGCCTGCGCAACGGTGGGCATGGTGTCGTCGTAGTCGTCGGTGGCGAAGAATTCGTCGACGCGAAGACGATCCTCGGTCACCACGGATTCCGGTGTGAACGTGGTGTTGAAGATTTGGCTGGCATACTCACAGACGTCACGTACTGTCTCTTCGGTGCCCATGGTGGCCGACGTGCCAACGAAGCACATGTCGTCGCTGGTGGTGTTCAGCCTGTCGGTGAGCCTGCGCAGCAAACAGGCCAGGTCGGTGCCCTGCGCGCCGTCGAAAGTGTGCAATTCGTCCACGACGAAGTATTTGAGCGTGTCCGGATCGTTGCTGTCCCAAATCCGGGAGTCTTTGGGGCGCACCAGCAGGTAGTCGAGCATCTTGTAGTTGGTGAGCAGGATGTCCGGCGGGTTTTTGAGCAGCTCATCGTGGCTGGTCACGATGTTGGTGGCGGTCATGGCGTGGTTGTCCTTGTCGCTGCCGCCTTGGCTCATCTGTCCCACATACATGCCCGCAGTCACGTTGTTGCGCAGTTCCGGACTGTTGTGGATGAGTTCTGCCAGTCGCTTCGCCTGGTCGGTGGCGAGGGCGTTCATCGGATAGACGAGGATGGCTTTGATGCCCTTGAGTCCGAGCCTGCGCTGCCGATAACAGTAGTCGAGGATTGGGTACAGGAAGCATTCGGTCTTGCCTGAGCCGGTGCCGGTGGCCACCAGTGTGGATTCGCCGGCGGCGATGCGCTCGAACGCGCGCATCTGATGCGCGTACGGCCGGTACGTGGGGTGCAGGCACGGGAACGGGAATTCCGCGTGTTTGCCGACCACTCGGAACGGCAGTTTGACTGATACGAACGGCTCCTGGGAAAGCATGCCCTCTTGGTGGGCGAGTTTGCGGATGGAGCCACGGAACGGCTTGTTGGTCATGGGGAACGTGGTCTCCACGTAATCGGCGAGTCCGGACTGGATGTGCCGCGCAAGCACCATGGGAATCATTTGTTATCTCCATACTTCTGTGTGAAGAACTTCCATGCGGTCTTGTAATCCTCTACGCGATCGCATTTGTCGAACGGCGCCACATATTCGATGGTCCGCTCACGTGGCCCACCCGGCTGGGTGTCGTCCATGATGGTGCGGGTGAACACCTCGCCCGCAGGCGCGTTCTTGATTTTCTCGAAATCAGGACGTTTGAAAGTCAAATCACCGTAATTCTTCTTGGAGAACACGATACGACCATTCGCGTCGTACCAAGTGTCATCCTCGTAGCCACTCAGCACGGTGAAGGTCAGGCGGTAGATGTCGATGAGCTCGTCCAAAGTGATGCCGAGCGCCATGGATGCCAGTACGTCCAGCTCCACCAACGCCTGCCGGCGTTCATAGTCCGTGCGCAATGGCGTATGCCAGTTCCACTCATTCATCAATGAGGTGAACGTATCGGCGGTAAGTCGAGGATCATCCTTCGCCCAGCTCATGGACGTATACGACTCGTCCCAGCAAGATTGCCACAGGTCTGCATATGGCTTGGTCAGACAGTTGAGCAGTAGACCGCGGAGACGGATTTCGTGAGCAAGGTTCGTCTCAGGGACTGGTTGCAGACTCAATGTTGTCGCATTGATATTCATCTTACCGATTGAACGAATGAAGAAATCATATGGCAGAGCTGCCTCGAGGCCGCTCATGAGCGCGAGCAACGCGTAGCGCTCTGGGTGCACGCCATAGCCCGCTATGGCGTTCACCCAGGCTACGCCTGGGTGAACGCAGGACGCTTGCAGCGTCCTCTCACCGGTTAATGGGACCATTCCTCGGCAACAGAGCCTATAAACAGCATCGAATCGGCTGACGGCACCGTCTTCTTGATTCGGATCAGCCATTTTTTGCACACGCGACTTATATTCCGCGTCCGTGCATGCCTGCGAGTATTTCACGCGCGGCATATAGTCCGCGGGAATGTCGGTCAGGTCAATTGGATCATAGTCGCTGTTGACCTTGTAGTTTCTGCGGGTGGATTGCAGCAGCGGATTGGCAACGCCAATAAACGGACTGGAGTAAATCAGCGCTTTCGTTGAGGTCGGGAAATGAATGTCATCCTTGATGGTGCCATCTTTACGGGAATTGGTTTCATTCCACATCGGAGAATAGGTGATGTCACCAGCATAGTTTCTCAATGTCCAAGGAATCTCCGACATCTTCTCCAGTGCAGAAAGCAATTCCGTCGCGTGCATGCCAACCATCGGCGCTTGCGACCATCCGCTCGATTCGCCGCTACCGACCAGACGGGAAAACATGGACAGTTCACCCTTGGAGATGGAAATAACACGGCTCTTATGCCCTCGCGTATTCCATTCACCTAGTTCATTCTTGACTCCGGGAATGGCACCAATGCCATCGGACGCATAGCATTCATCAATAGTCTTGGGATCGTAGAGGTTCCAAATGGAATCGAAATGAGGAAGCTTGTCATTCGTCTCCGGATTCCGGTACACGTTCAAACTGAACATCGTCTCGTGATGAACCTCAGAGAAAAGTTTCTTTTCATTGATGAACTGGAAATGGTACCGGAGCCTGCAATACATCTGCTCACGCAGTACTCCTGCTCTCGTGTCACCATACAGTTCATCGGGATGCACGAATGCACTTACACCATCATGTTTACGTGTGTAATCCCAAGCGTTTGGCAGGAAGCAGCGGAATAAGTTAATCCGCCCCTGCAACAGCGGGTAATTACCTATTGAACCATAGAATGCCAAAGCACCGGCAATATTCACATACTCCCGAAGATACATAGTTCGTATACGTGAGTTCTTTAGAAGTTCGCCCATACGCTTACTCAAATCGGAAGCCGTAAGCTTATGAATCGCAAAATAAGGATTCGCATCGGAAACGGCATCCGTCTCACTCCACTGCACGTTCACCCACGGCGGATTGCCGATCATGAAGTCGAAGCCACCGTCCTTGAATACGTCGGCGAATTCGAGCTCCCAGTGGAAGAAACGCTGCTTCTTGGCGACCTCCTTCACCAAGCGAAGCCTTTGCGCAGGCTCCCCGTCACCTCTGCAAAGCTCGTCAAGGTCCACAGCATGGTCATACATGTAATCACGTTCATGGCTGTCATCCATAGCATCCATAAGCGTGGGCTGACCATTGTCCATCGGCATCAGCGTGAATCCCTCTTCCTGTGGGATCTCGCCGGTGAGGATCAGCGACATTTCCGTGAGGTACTGCGATCTTGTGGGAAGCAGCTTCGCTTGGTCGATGGGCCAGAACCACAGCGAGCACCAGTAGTCCATGGCGAGTTTCAAGCGAGCGTATTCGCTGGCGTTCTCGGCCTTTTCCGAATGGTAGGCAATGCGGAGCATCTCATCTTTCTCGCGAATGGTGAGGTTGTTGCCACGGAAGTATTCGTTTTCAATGCCGAGCGAGCCCTGCCCATGCTTCTGCTGGCTTTCCAAAGCCTTCGTGGTCTTTTTGGAGGCGTTCGCGTCAAACCCGTAGATAATCAGATCGTCTTGAGTCTCCTTTTCCAATTGCTGGCGCGCTTTAATCTGGCCCCGCCATAGTTCGTCGATGGTCTTCGACAACGCCCTCATCAGGCCAATCTCCGTCTGGGAATAAGGCTTCTTGGCGAATTCCTTCTTCCAAGCCTTGATGGTTTCCAAGCGTTCGGATTCTATGCTTTTGACGGTCTTGTCATCATACTTGCACATGCCCGGATCGCCTGTCAGGAACTGGTAGATGCGCTTGACGGATGACGAGCTCTGGTTGAACCCGATATGCTTGGGCTCGACCTCATACCAGTGGCGGTTTTTGGTAGCGTCGGCCAGATTCGATTCTGAATATCCGACACGACGGCCTCCAATCAGCGAATTGCCGCATTGCAGCTGTGTGCCGAACCATGGTACGAAGGATCCTTCGCAAATAGTGTTGAGCCATAGGGACACTTCCCCCAATTCCACTGCCACGGGGTTCAGGTCGATACCGTAGATGTTGTGGTCGGCGATGTACATCTTGACCTTCTGCAGTTCAGCCTGCCTGCGTTCCGCGGGAATCGCCGCCTTCTGGCCTTCCTCGGCAACCCGCTCCTTCTCCCTGCGGTTCAGATACATGGTGGCCAGCTGGTTGATGGTCTCGTTCAGGAAGGTCGCGGAGCCCATAGCCGGCTCGCAGATCTTCAGGCTCAGAATATCGGTGGCTTGGTGGATACGTGGCTCAATCTCCTTGAGCGCATACTTCACCAGGCATTGCGCAAGACTGTCCGGCGTATAGAAGGAGGCCGACGTTTCACGTTCCCGGCCTGCAAGCCGGTAAATGAACGTGCCAGGCTCGTAGGTGCGCAATTCGCCGGCATGCGGGCTTTTGTCCGGGTAGCGAACGCGTTCGTCCTCCGAATAGTTGTCGAGTTCGCGTTCCGGCACAAAGTAGCCGACTTTCAAAGGGTCGTAGGAATCCTTGGCGCGTTTGACCTCATAGAGCTTCTCCTTGGCGATGAAACCACGGTAGGACAGCAATGCCTCATACACAGCACCCATCTGGCTGATGCCAAGAGCCGCGTAAGAGATACGCTGCCTGCGCTTAACCCCCTTACCGGTCTTGGTGACGCTCATCAGGTCTATGATGCGCAACATTACGCTGTCGCGGAGTGCGGCATGTTCAATCAGCGCGGTCCGTTCCGGATCGAAAATGTGCGCCTTGAGCGGCGGAATCATGAACACCGCATTGATGGCTTCCTCGCCAGCCAGCCCCTTGAAATCCTCATCCGTCTTCGGGTAACCGTTGAACACCAGATCGTCGAGTCGGCGCAATGTGTCCGCTAGATAGGTGGAATCGCCAGCCTCATCCATGCGGCCACGCATCTGTTCCGCAATATCTCGCAAGCTGTCCAGCGAATAGCCGGTACGGTAGATGTCGGATTTCATCGGCGCGTAGCCGAGCGACGGCTTCGCCTCGATGAACAGGAGGAACAGCAGACGATACATGTAGCGTAACGCCTGCACAGTCAGGTCGCCCGGGTCGATTTCGTCGATGCTTCGCCCCTTATTACAAGTCCAGTCGTGGATGACCTCGTTGCCAAGGATCTCCACACATTCACGTAACGCGGAACGCAGATTATCAGACACCTCAACCGCGTTCTTCGCAGACGTGTCATCAAACGTGTCAAGCAGACTGTCACCTTTGTTCGGGCAGAGACTATCACGACGCAACAGCACAGCCATCGCCGTATACACATGATCCTGATGGCGGCTGAAGATCTCGTCCAGGTCGAACAGCATGCATTTCTTGTCATTCCATTTACGGCGGTCGATCAACGCTATCTGATGCAACCCCATAAGAAGAATCCACCGTGCCGGCTCGTCGAAATCGGCAAGCAGCATGCGTGCATATTCCTCACAGGAGGTGCCGTCCTTGCCAGAGCCGTCTTCGATGGGGCTTTCCAGAACGCCTGCCTCTGCACTATCGGACAGGCTCACCAGAACTTGCAAGCGCGGAGCCCCATCGGAATCATTGACCTGATAGTAGACAGGAACAGACTTCCCTGAAATCCGGTCGGGCAATCCCTTGTCTTTGGCTTGATTCCCCTCCTGCGTATAGCCGAGTGCGGCGAGCATGCCGTCGATGAAATTCCGTACCCGTTCAGCTGGAAACAGATCGTTCTCGTTGTTGTTGATGACTTCGGTGAACGACTGGCGCATGTCCTTCAGCAGTCGCGCTGGGCGTTTCTCAGGAGGAAGCTGTTTCCAAGGTGCGGAGGCATTCTTCACTTCATCCGGGAAGTATTCCTTCATGTAGTACGGCGTGTAGAAGTCGTTGACCGCCTCGATGCCCGGGAATGTCTCGTTCAGTTCCTTCGCCATGGTCTCCCCCTCTATTCCTTACCTACGAATGCGGCCGCAATGCGGATCACCGGCTCACCGGAAGCGTCCAATGTGTCCTGAACCCAGTCGGCATATTGTTCGAGCATCCGATCAACCTGTTTTGTGTTTTCCTTGGTGTTTTTGCCTTGGGATTGCAACAGTGCCTTGCGTACATGGGACCAATGCTCGATGCGGTCCATTTGCCGAGTCACTTCTTTATCTGCCTGCGCACGATATTGTTCACCGCAATCGCTGAGCATGCTCTTGCCGCGCGATACCGCATCCTCCAACAGCAGTTGTGCCGCATCTATCTGTTCGGAGCTGGCCGCGGAATCCTCTCGATTCACATAACGACGTTCAGTGGTTCCCGGAATCAAGTTCCCACGATATCCGGTGATACGCCACACTTCCTCAAGTGGCAGTATGCCCATGCATTCGCCATCGAGATACCGTACACCGAACCATTCATCGATCACCGGGGATGCGTGCCTGTTGGCGACCATGCCGTTCATCAGCATAATCGTCTCATCCGCATGCAGGTTTCCGTTGGTCACGCCAATAATCGGGGCCTCGTCACGTTGGTACAGCAGTGAGGAAGCCTTCAACCCGACCCATTCCGTGATCGGATTCAATTCCCACAGGTATTGGACCCGACTCCATGACTCGTCGTTGATACGGGCCAGCAGACCGTTGGCTTGGTCTTCGCAGTATTTCGCGTCATCACTCCATTCGGCGATGTTGTCTCGCAACACCTGCGTGTTCGGCACACGTCTGCGCAGCCACGCGCGCAGCGGGCTCTCCCCTTGGAACTCCACCGCGAATCCATGAGCATCACGCAACTGACGTTTCGATTTAAGACCAGCCGACTGCCGGAACTCCTCGCAGGAGAGCCCCTCATCCACATACTCGTAATCCGACATCAGCGTAGAGGAATCGACTATGCCGCCATCGTCGGCGCTCCCAGTCACGCTCTCCCCTGCGGACTCGTTTTCCTCAGTGCTCGTAGTATCGGAACCATCCGGCGTAGTGAGGTTGAAAAAGTTCAATGGGTCGAAAACATCGTCATCCGGCACAGTTTCGACATCTTCGGAGCGCTCGTCCGAATGATCGATGTCCTCGTCAGGAATACGAAGCCTAGCGGCAAAATCTTCCGCCGATTCGCCGGACTCAATCGCTTCGCGGGTGAACTCTTCCTCCTGATCGACATCGAATTTGCCCATAAGCAGAGACGGATCGCCGATATCCTTACGCGCTTGGTCTTCCTTCTGCTGCAGAATCTCAAGGATATGCGTGTCACCCTGAATCTTTGCATTACGCGAGCAAATCATCATGAAACGGATATCAGGCTGTTTGCGCTGCCCGTAACGATCAATGCGTCCGTTACGCTGCTGGAACACCATCAGCGACCACGGGGTGTCGAAATGGATGAGCCTGTGGCTCAGATAGTGCAGGTTCAAGCCTTCGGAAGCCACGTCGGAGGCCACGAGAATACGTATAGACGATGACTTCGTGCCGAAATCCTCGACGATTTTCTGCTGTTCCACATCGCTCATGCCGCCATCCATGGAGACGATAGCCTTCTTCGGTAGTTTGAGATCCTGCCGCAAGTGGTCCTCGAGATAGTTCTTTGTCTCGATGCGTTCCGTGAAGATCACGATACGGTCGTCAGCATCCTCGCCGTTATGCCAACCATAATCGGCACTGCGCAGGAGCTGCAGCAGTCTCTGGTATCGGGAGAACTGCATCGGACCGATTTTCTCTAAAGCGGCCTTGAGTCCTTCAAGCCTGTCGATGTCTCCGGTCTGATCGGACACATCTTTTTTGGCAAGCCGCTTTACTCTCTCGTCGATGGTCTTGATGCATGCAGCCGGCGACGAAAACAGACTTTTCTCAAGCATCGTCTTGAACAAGAAGGAATTGCTTCTCTTCTGATGCATGTCCATGACGAGTTTCATATCGGTCAGATAATCGAATGCCTCTTCCTCGGCTGCGGTGGCCTTGCATTTCTCCTGCGTCACCTTGCGTTCCGGGAAGCTGCCCGACACCTCGGCCATCACGTCCTTCTTGAAACGGCGGACGTACAGGTGCTCGACGTCTTTCTTGTCGTAACGCTCCGGATCCGGCAGAGTGGTTGGGTCGAGCATGTTCATCAACGAAGCAAAACTGCGAGCGCGGCCGTCATGCGGCGTGGCGGACAGCATGATCAACGTGTCGGAACGGGAGGCAAGGCGTTTGGCGAGTTTGGCGCGCTGCGCACTGCGGCCGTTGGCGGCACGGTCGGCGACATTCTGTGCCTCGTCGATCACGATGATGTCCCAATACGAGGCATCGAGTGCCGCGCCATATTGGATGTCCCTCTTCAACGTGTCGATGGAGATGATCACCTTGTCGTAATAGGAGAACGGGTTGGCGTTCGCGGAGATCTCGGAACGAATCTGCTGGATGCGTGAGGAGTCCAGACTAATCAGCGGGATGGTGAACCGTTCCCACATCTCCTTCTGGAACTGGACCATCATGCTTTTCGCCGTCACCACGAGAATACGGCGGCCCTTGCGGCGCTTGATGAGTTCCGACATCAGAATGCCGGCTTCCAAGGTCTTGCCAAGGCCGACGGCGTCAGCGATGAGAATGCGCTGGCGAGGTTGGGCGAGCGCTTTCTTCGCCGGAACGAGCTGGTACGGCAGGGAGTCCATGGCTGCCTTGTTGCCGACATGAATCCTCGCATCGGTCGGCGCAGTGGCACGTAACAGACTCTCGATGAACAGATGCGACTTCGCAGCTCTTGCCGAGGTGTCGGGAATGAAGCGGGTCTTCACCGGATCGACAGGCGTGATTGTGTCCAAATCATCAAGGAACGTGGCCGTCATGTCCCGCACCAGAGCGGAGATACCGGTGCATGAAACGGCATGGTTGCCAAGACTGTTCGGCTCGACTTTATCGACAAGCCACTCCTGGCCGCGGATCAGCACTCTCATGCCGGGAGAAAGCAGCTCTCGTTCCGAATGTGCGCCATGCCTCATTGCTGTGTGCTCCCCATATGCTCTCAATCCCAATGTTTTCGCATATATTGTATGTCATTAGGGGTGCGCTTCATCAATTTGCCGCATGAATGCTAGATACACACACGCTTTTATGATTGATACTCAGAATTATCTATATCTTTCGATTATTACTTTGCTTGAATCGTCAGAGCAAGTGCGACACCGTTGAATGGTGGACTTCCCAGGGTATCCGGTATCCATGGCGTTTGCGTGGTCTGTGATCGATGGCATCGTACACAGCCCGGACCTCCTGCTCGCCGACAGCGGTGAAGCCGGCGCCCTTGGGGAAACACTCACGAATCAGCCCGTCGGTGTCCCCGTTGCCGCCGCGCCGCCATGGATGGAGGGGCAGGGCGAAGCAGAACACCGCGCCGGTGGCCTGTACGACCTTCTCGAAGTCAGCGAACTCCATACCCCGGTCCAGGGTCACGGTCCGGCTCTCCGGATGCCTTCGGAGCGCGCCGATCCCCACATCGGCAACGTCGCGTCTGGCATGCGCGGCGCAGCGTCCTCCGGAGAGCAGACCGCTTCTGCGGTCCACGAGCGTGACGAGGCACGCCCCGGCGCCTTTGCCGACGACGGCGTCGCCTTCCCGGTCGCCGAGCCCGGAACGTTCCTCCACGATCTCGGGACGTTGCCCGCCGCGACGGGCGCCCGGGATCTCGCCACGCCGTTCCTCCGGCCCGCCCCTCCCGTGCCGGCGTTTGCCTTTATGACGCAGACGCGCCCTGATTCCACGGCGGGCACGCGTCAGGCCGGGTGGATCAAGCCGCCGCTCGTTGATCGCCCTGTAGATAGCGGACGCAAAGACCATCAGTCCCGGCCGTTCGACCGCGATCCCGCCCGCGATCCGCCCGGGCGACCAATGCTCCCGCACGACAAGACGCCGCACAAGCCCCGCCCCTCGCTCGCCGTCGAGGCCCCCGGGCCGCACGCAGGAAACCCTTCGGGACTCGCGGCCACGCTGGGCGGTCGATGCACGATGGCACCGCCCCGAGCCAACGGCGAACGAGTTTCCGGCCATCTCCCTGCTGACGGTCGCTTCGTCCCCGCCCGCCGCTCCGGCCATCCCGCCGCAGCTATCCCCCCGCGCCTCAGCAACATGATTTCCTCGCGCTCGGCCAAGGCAAGACGGGCGTACCGGCCCATGGGACCTCCCGATACCTGGTCGTCGCAGGCAAACACCATCGTATCGGGAACCCATGGGCCCACATCATCCACAAGCGTTGCACCAGCAATGAAAAATCAAGGCACAACGTCGCAACCTGAACCGCACCTCCGATCATCGAATCTGAATTTCTTCAGTCCAACAATCGGGGTGCGGTTCAGGTTGCGACGTTGTGCCCTTTTATGCTGTCCATATAGTGCGATCACTGCGGAATCTTTGGAACTGGAATCTTCGAACTCGAAATTCCCGGAATCAGTCGGCGGTGATCAGCTCGCTCGAATCCATGTCGAAGTCGGACATGGCAAACGAGCGGATCGCCGGATCCTCATACGTGTTCATGTAATACGTGTTGGTTTTCCCGGAATAGCCACTGGTGAACAGCGTGCGCTCGAACTGGCCGTTGCCCATCTTGGACATGCCGTCAACCATTTGCACGGAAACCAGCGTGTGGAACAGACGAGACACATTAGCAGCCTCGTTGTTCTGCTGCGGATAGTGCGTGTTGGTGTAGGCGACGCGTACGAAACGCGACGGCGAACTCACGTCACCGGGAATGCCGTGCATGCTCACGCCGGCACCCCATGCGCTCAGTTCCGCCTTGCCCCAAGTGGTCGGCTCCGCCATTTCGTTGCTCACACACATGTAGTTGCGCAGGTTTTCCATATGAAAGTCGAATGTCGGCTGGTTGGTAAGCACGTCCACATCGTCATGATGAACGTGCATGCCGTCAGCCATCTGCTCGACGACGATGCTGCGGGTGCCGTCACCAATGAACCAGTGCAGCAGGGATTCCTGCTGGCCGGGCACGACCTGCGAAACGAGCGTCACGTTCTTCAACGCCTCTTCGACTTCGTCGACACTGTCGAAATTGCGCGCCACCCACAGCGGGAATTCGAAGGTAGCGACGTTTTCGGTTCCTTCGACCGGCTCGTGTGCAAAGGAGGCGTATCCGGGGAAGTTCAGTCCGGCAATGGCCAGACCATGCTCGTTGGCGCAGTCGAAATACATGGGGCGGTCGACCATGACCACGCCCACGCCGATCACCGCATTCGGTTCGCTTTTACCTTCGGCCCCATACACATAGTCGTACTGGTAGCCTCGCGGAGTGACCAGAATGGTCTCGCCGTAGGAGAAGCTCCAGTCGAGATTACGGCCGAAATACATGTTTCCCTCATCGTCGGAGAAACGAACACCAGTGCACATATGGACTCCCTTCCATGATTTGCCGTGATTTTCTTGCTTGCGTGTTCATGGTAAGCGTCACTTGCTGGGAAAATCTTAAGTTTTGCCCGCGGAAGAATCTGCTTTGGCTACCTCATCCATAGTATCGTCCTCCTCAATCATGTATTTCGTGTAAAATGTGCCTGCCGCAATATCCGTCACACATGTACTCCCGCAGGAACATGTCGAGCGCCTTCGCATGATCAGCCGCACAGCCTCTGCCCTCGGCCAGCACGTCTCCCAGCTTGTAGCAGCCCTCCGCGATCCCCGCTTCGGCCGCATGACGAAAGCACTCGTATGCCAAAACGTCCGTATCCGGTTTGGGTGAAACTTCGCCGAAATTGTTGTAATACGAGCGGAAGTATCTACCCTCGCAGCGGTCGTACGCGTACACGTACCCCAGGCACAGCCATCCGATCGCATTGCCGCGGCCGGCCGCGTGCCGGTAAAGGATCTCGGCGGCTCTGAAACAGTCGACCCGCTTCTGCCGTTCCGATGTGGCGGTATAGTGCATGCCCTCCTCGTAGTATATGCCGCCGAGGCCCAGAGCAATCGACCCGTCCGGATCGCTGATGTCGGCCGTGGTGCATTCGTCGTCCTCATCGAAGGTATCGTCGTAGTACGGCACGCCCGCTTCCGCCTCGTTCGCATGACCGATGCCGACCTGGCTGATTCGCGCGATCTGCGCTTCCGATAAGCGCGACACGCCCGGATTGCTCAGCACAATCGTCAGGGGATCACTGAAGTACAACGGTGCACTTTGACATTCGTGCAGCGCAATCCGGGCGTGTCGTGCGACGCGTGTGGCCGATTCCCGGGCCGCATGCGCGTCATACGGGAAATTTGTGTCAATCCCGCAATTGCGGGTCTGCGAAGCGTCGGTTCTCCAGAACCGTCAGCGTGCGTCGCGCGGATTCGAGAACTTCTCGGTGCAGCCGGGCAATCAGCATTCCGGCCTGTCCGCCCGCCTCGCCCTGTCCGTCACCCGCCTGCGCGATGACCTCGCCCAGCGGGTCAATGACACGGCTGCAGCCGATGTTGCGCGCGCTCACCTCGCTGCATGCCAGTACGTAGCACGTGTTTTCCAGCGCACGCGCGGCGGTCATCATCTTCCAATGTCGCTCCTTCAAACGCCCGCGCGCCCATGCCGCACTGACGATGATCACATCGGCGCCGCGCACGGCCAGCGACCGCGCGACTTCGGGAAATCTCACGTCATAGCAGGTCATGACGCCGACATGCCAGCCGTCGATCTCGACGATTGGCGGCAGCTCGGTACCGGGGCGAACCGTATCGGACTCCCGCGCGGCGAATGCATCATAGAGATGCAGCTTCCGATAGGTCACGATAAGAGCCCCGTCACGGATGACGACGAAAACGTTGGAGACCCGGGAATCCGTTGCGCAAGACGCCGGCTTGTCCGGCACCGCATCAGCCGCGCCGAGCACAGCATGAACCGTGCCCATCAGCGTAATATGACGCTCTTCGCTGATCCGTCTCAGGCCGGTGACGAACGGCCCGTCTAGTGGTTGCGCGTGTGCGGCCGTGAACATGTCATCATCGCCGTCACGCGCGATCAGCCCTTCCGGAAGCACCAGCAAGTGGGCACCGGCATCCGCGGCCTGCCAGGCATATCCGTCGATAATGTCAAGGTTCCATTCCGGCTCCCGGCGAACCGTGAACTGAGCTACGGCGACCTTCAGCTCTTGCGTGCCATTCATGGCTACCGTTATATCAGATGCGTGGGCATGGTTCCTCATGAATCCTGCCAGCGACCGATACGCCTCGGTCTCACACCGCGAACGCCGACCAGCGCCCGTGCGTGTGTTGCACCTCGATCGGCATGCCGAACAGCTCCGACAGTCGCTCGTCGGTCAGGCCGGCCTCCAGTGGACCGGTGTAGACGATGGTGCCGGCGGACGGGTTGCCCATCGCGTCAATGCCGTCGTTGGTGGCGTCCTCGGCGGAGACCGGCTTGCGTCCCATGATGGCGATGTGGTCAAAGCCCGCGGGAATCTCCTCAAGTCGATGGGTGACCAGCACCACGGCACGCCGCGAATCCTCTTCGCCGATACGGCTCAGGGTGCGCATCACCTGCTCGCGGCCGCCCAGGTCAAGGCCAGTGGTCGGCTCATCCATGATGAGCAGTTCGGGGTCGCCCATCAACGCGCGGGCGATGAGCACGCGGGTGCGCTCGCCCTCGGAGAGCCGCCACATCTCCTTGCCTTCGAGATAGGAGACGCGGAAGTCGCGCAGCAGCTGTCGCGCCCGCGCATACTCCTCGTCAGTATAGGTGTCGCGCCACCGTCCGGTCACGGCGCTCAGGCCCGTGACGACGGCGTCCAGCGGATCCTCGAATTCGGGAAACTGCCGGCCGAGGTCGGCCGAAGCCAGACCGATGCGCGTGCGCAGTTTGAATACGTCGTATTTGCCGAGCTGATGGCCGAGGATGAATACGCGACCGTCCGAGGGGAACGTGCGCGTGGCGAGCATGCCGACCGCGGTGGATTTGCCGATGCCGTTCGGCCCGAACAGCACCCATCGCTCCCCCGCGTGGATGATGAGGTTCACGTCTGTGATGATGACGCGCCGGTTGCGGCGGAATTCGACGTTGTCGAGCTTGAGGACTTCGTTGTCAGCGGTGTCGGTCGTGGGCATGTTGTGGTTCCTTGTCGTGGGGAGGTTTGCCGGCAGTGCGGGTTTGGAATGGTTGCGGTAATTCGCGAAGCCATGCCATCCGGCCATGCCGCGCATTACGGCCCCGCAGGCGGGGGCATCATTCCTTGCCCCCGCCTGCGTCGGATCGCCGTTACTTGTTCTGCTCGTCGAGGACGGACTGGTAGACGGCCACGGTCTTGTCGGCGATGGACTCCCAGCTGAAATGGTCGCGGGCGCGCTCGTAGCCCGCCTGGCCCATCTTCCTGGCGAGTTCGGGGTCGGCCATGATCTTGTCGATGGCGGCGGCCATGTCATGCACGAACTTGTCGGGATCAGTGGGCGTGCCGGTACCGTCGCGCAGCTGGTCGATCGGCACCAGATAGCCGGTCTCGCCGTCGACGACGACCTCGGGAATGCCGCCGGTGGCGGAGGCGACTACGGGCAGGCCACAGGCCATGGCTTCCAGATTCACGATGCCCAGCGGCTCATAGATGCTCGGGCAGATGAACGCGTCACAGCCATGCTCCAGCGCGTTGAGCTCCGGACGAGGCAACATCTCCTCGATCCAGATGATGTTGCCGCGTTCCTCGTCGAGCTTGGCGAACGCGGTCTTGACCTCCTCGGCGATCTCCGGGGTGTCCGGGGCGCCGGCGCACAGCACCACCTGGATGTCCTTGGAGATCAGGTGCAGCGCCTTGAGCAGGTATGGCAGGCCCTTCTGACGGGTGATGCGGCCGACGAACAGCAGCGTAGGCTTGCTGCGGTCGATGTGGTAACGGTCGAACACGGCCCAGCCCGGGTCGTCGTCGGCTGGCGTGGCGAAGTCGCTCATGGTGATGCCGTTATGCACCACGACGACCTTGTCGGGGTCGAGGTTCGGGTACGCGGCGAGGATGTCCTCGCGCATGCCGCCGGAGACGGCGATGACGCGGTCGGCGTGCTCGTAGGCGTCCTTTTCGGCCCAGGAGCTCAGATTATAACCGCCGCCGAGCTGCTCGCGCTTCCACGGGCGGAACGGCTCCAGCGAATGTGCGGTGATGACCAGCGGCGTACCGTGCAGCATCTTGGCGAGGTATCCGGCCAGGCACGCATACCAGGTGTGCGCGTGGGCGATGTCGGCGTCGACGTCGTTGGCTATCTGCAGATCAACGCCGAAGGTCTTCAGCGCCGGATTCGCGTCGGCCAGCTCAGAGGGCGTTCCGTAGCCCACGACCTTCAGGCTGCCCTTCGCCGAGCCATCTCCGGGGATGGCGGGTACATCGGCTTCGGTGCGCGGTCCGTCGAACGCACGGACGGTCACGTCGACCCGCTCGGCCAGCACCTTCGAGAGCTCTTCCGCGTGCACGCCTGCGCCACCATAGACATACGGCGGGTATTCGCGGGTGAGGATATCAACTTTCACGATTAAGGCCTCCTTCGTCGGTAACCTTGTTTGCGGCTACTGCCATATATAACTTTAGGGCATTGCACGTCGAAAAAACGCACAATGCCCATGTTCGTGTTGGCGAAAAATCACGCCATAATACCAGATAACTACCGGATACCAGGCTCTCACACCGCGGTGCCGTTGGCATCCAGGTTCGGGTTGTTGCGGTAGTTGCCGGCCGTGAAGAACAGGCTGAGCACGCCGACGACGAACACGACGGACACGGTCAGGATCAGCCACAGCGGATGCGTGGGCAGCCACATCACCACGAAGAATGCGATGACCGACAGCGCGATCAGCGTCCAGCTGCCGACACGGAACCACTGCCGCACGGAGTGCGGTGCCTTGAACGCCTTGGGATCCTGATAGTTCGGGTTGGCCTCGAACACCGACTCCACTTCCTCATCGACCTCGGTGCGAGCGCTGGGCTTCCACACGCCGCTGTCATCCACGCCCTCCTGAATACGGCGGGACTTCTCCTGAAGCGCGTACTCGTCGAGCATGCCGGATCGGGCACGGCCACGGGTCTGGTCGTACTGCGACGGGACTCCCCGACGCTGATCTTTTGCTGCTTTGCGGCGTTCGGCACGGTTAGGCATCGTTACTTCTCCTGCTCGTTTGCGGATAACACTCCTATGTACTGTACTCCAAGCCGTGCCGTAGCGGCGGTTCGACTCGCACGACGAGACAGATCCGCAATCGTTGGCAATCACGACGTCCGAGCCGTGGTCGCGACACGTACCACCCCGCACATAGCCGGCCTCCTTCTGCGGCTCACCCACACATGAGCGGGCCATTCCTCCGGCGAAAACCCACCGGCACACAACGGGACGGGACTTTCGCCAGAAATAGGGAACGCCCGATATGCGACTGGGGGCCGGAAGTCCCTTGAAGAGACTTCCGGCCCCCAGTAGATGTCGGTACGGCGAACCGCCGGACTATCGAATCATCGCGGCAGCATCATCGGACGCTGGGATGCGGTGATCGGCGCGGGCAGCTCGGTGACGCCGGTGAGGTACTCATCAACGGCGGCCGCGCAGGAGCGGCCCTCCGAAATGGCCCACACGACCAGACTCTGGCCGCGGCCCGCGTCGCCGGCAACGAACACGCCATCCTGAGAGGTGGCGAACTTGTCGTTGCGGGCCACGTTGCCGCGCTTGTCCAATTCAACAGGCAGCTGGTCGAGCAGCGTGGAGGTGTCCGGGTGCAGGAAGCCGACCGAGATGAGCACCAGATCCGCGGGCAGCACGCGTTCGGTACCGGGCTGGCGGGTGAACGGACCGTTCTCCCCCGGTGCCACATCCACGACCTTCAGACCGGTGACGTGGCCGTTCTCGTCGGCCACGAATCCTTCGGACGCGGTGGAATCCTCAATGTGCACACGGGCCTGTTCCTCGTCGGAGCCGACGAAGTTGACAGAATCGGTGCTGTACACGTAAGTGCCGCCCTCCTCCATCGAGGAGGTCTTCTGGTAGAGACGCGCGAACGTCGGCCACGGCTGGTTGTCCGGACGCTCGTCCGGCTCCTTCGGCATGATCTGCAGCACGGTCACGTCCTTCGCGCCTTGACGGATGGAGGTGCCAAGGCAGTCGGAACCGGTGTCGCCACCACCGATGATGATGACGTGCTTGTCCTTGGCGGTGATGTCGTGCACGGGCTTTACGCCGTACACGCGTCGGGTCGCGTCGGGCAGGAACTCCATCGCGAAGTGAATGCCCTTGAGCTCGCGGCCGGGAATCTTCATGTCACGCGGCACGGTGGATCCGATAGCGACGACCACGGCGTCATAGCGGTCGCGCAAATCGTCCCAGCTGATGTCCTTGCCGATCTCCACGCCCGTGCGGAAGCGGGTGCCTTCGGCCTCCATCTGCTTGATACGACGGTCGATCAGTCGCTTGTCGAGCTTGAAGTTCGGGATGCCGTAGCGCATCAGACCGCCGATGGCGTCATCGCGCTCATAGACGACGACCGTGTGGCCGGCTCGGGTGAGCTGCTGGGCGCATGCCAGACCGGCGGGGCCGGATCCGACGACCGCCACAGTCTGGTCGGTCAGACGCTGCGGAGGCATGGGCTTGACGATATCCAGACCCCATGCCTGGTCGATGATCGTCTGCTCGTCGAGCTTGATCATCGTCGGCGGCTGGTGGATGCCGAGCACGCACGCCTTCTCGCACAGTGCCGGGCAGATGCGTCCGGTCACTTCGGGGAAGTTGTTGGTGGTGGACAGACGATTGTAGGCGTCCTCCCACTTCTCCTGATGAACCAGATCGTTGAACTCGGGGATGATGTTGCCGAGCGGGCATCCGGTCATGCAGAAAGGAGTGCCGCAATCCATGCAGCGGGCGGCCTGTTCGGTGGTCCACGGCTGCAAGCCGGACTCAGCATGGACGTCAAGCCAGTCCTTGATGCGCTCCTCGACGGGGCGTTCCGCCAGTTCGCGACGGGTACGGACCTTCAGGAATCCTCTGGGATCTCCCATGTCAGTGCGCTCCTTCCATCACCTGCTCGTACACCTGTTCCCAGGCGCCGGGCGTGTTGAAATCGATATTGTCTTCCTCGGCCTTCGCCATGGCGGCGGTCATGGCCAGATAATGTTCCGGCACCACGTGCGTGAACCGGGCGACGGTGTGCTTCCAATCCTTGAGGAGTCCGGCGGCGAATGCGGAACCGGTCTCTTCGACGTGACGCTTCACCAGATCGTGGACCAGTGCCTGTGCTTCGTCGTCCAGCGGTAGGAACAGCAGCGAGCCGTCCTTCGCCGCGGTCGGATTGACCTGGTTCATGTCCAGATCGAGCACGTACACGTTTCCGCCGGAGAAGCCGGCGCCGAAGTTGCGGCCCATGGAGCCAAGCACCACGACGGTGCCTCCGGTCATGTACTCGCAGCCGTGGTCGCCCACGCCCTCGACCACGAACGTGGCGCCGGAGTTGCGCACGCCGAAACGCTCGCCTGCACGGCCGGCCACGAACAGCTCTCCGGAGGTCGCGCCGAAACCGGTCACGTTGCCCGCAATGACGTTCTCGTGCGGGTCGAAGGTGACGCCGTCCTCGGGGCGTACGATCAGGCGTCCGCCCGACAGGCCCTTGCCGGCGTAGTCGTTGACCTCGCCGTAGACGCGGATGGTCTCGCCACGCGGGATGAACGCGCCGATCGACTGGCCGCCGGCACCGTGGAACGTCATGTCGATGGTGTCGTCCGGCAGTCCTTCGACACCGTAGCGGCGGGTGATCTCGTAGCCGACCATCGTGCCGAGCGTACGGTTGACGTTGCGGATCGGCATCTCGATGCGTACCGGCTCCTTGCGCTCCAGCGCGGGTTCGGCCATCTCGATGAGCTTGTTGTCGAGCGCCTTCTCCAGTTCGTGGTTCTGCTCGATGGTCTGGTGCAGAATCGTTCCGGGAACCGGGCCGGGCTGCATGAGCACGTTGCTCAGGTCGATGCCGTCGGACTTCCAGCGCTTGATCGCCTCGTTCTGGTCCAGGCATTCGACATGGCCGACGGCCTCCTCCAGCGTACGGAAACCGAGCTCGGCAAGCAGTTCGCGCACTTCCTCGGCGATGTACATGAAGAAGTTGATGACCGCTTCCGGCTTGCCCTTGAACCGGGCGCGCAGCTCGGGATCCTGGGTGGCGATGCCCTGCGGGCAGGTGTTCTTCTGGCACGCGCGCATCATGACGCAGCCCTCGACCATAAGCGCCGTGGTGGCGAAGCCGAATTCCTCGGCACCGAGCAGCGCGGCGATGATCACGTCGCGGCCGGTCTTGAGCTCGCCGTCGCACTGAACGACGATGCGGGAGCGCAGACCGTTCAGAATCAGCGTCTGCTGGGTTTCGGACAGGCCGATCTCCCACGGGGTGCCCGCGTGGCGAATCGCGTTGAGCGGCGCCGCACCGGTGCCGCCGTCATAGCCGGAGATCAGCACCACGTCGGCATGGCACTTGGCCACACCGGCCGCGATGGTGCCGACGCCGAACTCCGAGACGAGCTTGACGTGGATGCGTGCCTTCGGGTTGGCCATCTTCGCATCGTTGATCAGCTGCTTGAGATCCTCGATGGAGTAGATGTCGTGGTGAGGCGGCGGGGAGATGAGCTCCACGCCGGGGGTCGCGTGACGGACCTTGGCGATCCACGGCGGGACCTTGGCACCGGGCAGGTGGCCGCCCTCGCCGGGCTTGGCGCCCTGGGCGAGCTTGATCTGCAGGTCGGTGGCGTGCACCAGGTAATCGCTGGTGACGCCGAAGCGGGCGGATGCGATCTGCTTGATGCGGCTGTAACGCAGCGGATCCTCGATGCGGTCGTCGGATTCGCCGCCCTCGCCGGAGTTGGAACGCGCGTCGATCGTGTTCATGGCGATGGCGAGCGTCTCGTGCGCCTCTTGTGAGATGGAGCCGTAGCTCATTGCGCCGGTGGAGAACCGCTTGACGATCTCGGAGGCCGGCTCGACCTCGGAGATGTCGATCGGCTTGCGGTCGTACTTGAACTTCATGAGTCCGCGCAGCGTCATAATGCGGTTCGACGTGTCGTTGATGTGGTGCGAGTACTTCTTAAACATCTGGTAGTCGCCGCGAGCGGTCGACTGCTGCAGCAGGAAAATCGCCTCGGGGTCGTTCAGATGATCCTCGCCGGTGCGGCGCCACTTGTATTCGCCGCCGGTTTCGAGGTTCATGTGCGGGGTGGCGGTCCACTGGTTCGGGTAGGCCACGCGGTGGCGAATCGCCACCTCCTCGGCCAGCTCGTCGAGCCCGATGCCGCCGACCTGCGAGACCGTGCCGGTGAAGTACTTGTCGACGATGTCCTTGCTCAGGCCGACCGCCTCGAACAGCTGCGCTCCGCGGTAGCTCATGATGGTGGAGACGCCCATCTTCGACATGATCTTCAGCACGCCGATGGACAGCGCCTTGGTCAGGTTCTTCACGGCTGTGCGCTCGTCGACCTTCAGGTAGCCGGTGCGGGCCAGGTCCTCGACGGATTCGAACGCCAAATACGGGTTGACGCATGCGGCACCGTATGCGATCAGCAGCGCGACATGATGGATCTCACGCACATCGCCGGCCTCGACGGCCATCGAGATCTGCGTGCGGGTGTGCTTGCGCAGCAGGTGGTGCTGCACGGCGCTGGTGAGCAGCAGTGACGGGATCGGGCCCCACGTGTGGTTGGAATCACGGTCGGACAGCACGATGAAGTTGCTGCCGCCCGCGATGGCCTCGTCGACTTCGGCAAAGATCTCCTCAAGGCGCTCGCCCAGCGCCTTGCCGCCGCCGGCCACCTGATACAGGCCCTTGACGACGAACGGACGGTAGTATCCGCCGAGCACCTTGGCCTTGTCGAGCCGCTTGAGCTGCGCCATCTCGTCGGAGTTGATGACGGGCAGCGGGATCAGGATCTTCTTGGCGTGCAGCTCGGAATCCTCCAGCAGGTTCGGCTCGGGGCCGATGGCGGATTCGAGCGAGGTGACGATCTCCTCGCGCTCCCAGTCCAGCGGCGGGTTGGTGACCTGCGCGAACTTCTGGTGGAAGTAGTCGAACAGCATGCGGCTGCGCTTGGAGAGCACCGGCAGCGGGTTGTCGTTGCCCATCGAGCCCAGCGGCTCCTTGCCGGTGTTGGCCATCGGCGTGAGCAGCATCTTGAGGTCTTCCTCGGTGTAGCCGAACGCGCGCTGACGACGCTGCACGGACTGGCCGGAATGGCTCACGTGCTCGCGCTGCGGCAGGTCGCTCATCTCCACGGAGTTGCCTTCGACCCACTTACGGTACGGGTGCTGCGAGGCAAGGTTCCTCTTGATCTCCTCGTCGGGGATGATGCGGCCCTCGTCGGTGTCGACAAGGAACATCTTTCCGGGCTCCAGACGGCCCTTGGAGACGATATGCTTGTCGTCGATCTCCGGCAGCACGCCGGCTTCGGAGGCGAGCACAAGGTAGCCGTCATCGGTGAGCTGCCAGCGGCCGGGGCGGAAGCCGTTGCGGTCGAGCAGGGCGCCCACCTGCGTGCCGTCGGTGAAGATGATGTCGGCCGGGCCGTCCCACGGTTCGATCAGTGTGTTGTTGTACTCGTAGAACGCGCGCACGTCGGGGTCGAGCTGGTCGTTGTTCTCCCATGCCGGCGGCAGCATCATCGAGATGGCGTGCGGCAGGGAGCGGCCGGCGAGGTGCAGCAGTTCGAGGCATTCGTCGAACGTGCCGGAATCCGAATAGCCGGGCGTGGTGATCGGCAGCAACGGCTCGAACTCGCCGAGCAGTTCGGAGCTCAGGCGGCCTTCGCGGGCCGACAGCCAGTTGCGGTTGCCCTGGATCGTGTTGATCTCGCCGTTGTGGGCGAGCAGGCGGAACGGCTGCGCGAGCGGCCAGCTCGGGAACGTGTTCGTGGAGAAGCGCGAGTGCACAATCGCGATCTTCGCCTTCATGCGCGAATCCGACAGGTCGGGGAAGAACGGGGTGAGCTGCATCGTGGTGAGCATGCCCTTGTAGGTGATGGTGCGGGCCGACAGCGACGCGAAGTAGATGCCGACCTCATGCTCGACGCGCTTGCGGATGCGGAAGGTCTTGCGGTCGAGCTCGATGCCCGCCAGCTTGCCTTCGGCATCGGCGATGACCAGCGTCTTGAAGCTGGGCATCGAGGCGAGCGCCTGCAGGCCGAGCCCGTCCGGGTTGGTCGGCACCACTCGCCAGGCGAGTACTTCCAGACCCTCTTCGCGCACGATGCTCGCGATGGCCTGCTCCTGCTGGCCGGACGTGGCGATGTCGCGGTCGAGGAACGCGACGCCCGCCGCGTAATGGCCGGCCTCGGGCAGTTCGACGCCCGTGGTGGCCCGCATGAACTCGTCGGGCATGCTCATCAGGATGCCCGCACCGTCACCGGTGTTCTCCTCGGCGCCCACGGCGCCACGGTGGTTGAGATTGACGAGCACTTCGATGGCGTCGTCGATGATCTTACGTTCCGGCCGCTTGTTGAGTGTGGTGACCATACCTACGCCGCAAGCGTCATGTTCTGAGCTTGGGTCGTACAGACCTTGTGATTTATGTATGCTCAAATCGAGCGGGGCGTGGAAAGTCACCGAAACCACCTTCATATCGTTTTGGCAGGATCTTGACAACCTGCGGTTCTTTTGTTAGTGCGTAGGAAAGAGTACCGCTCGGCTATGTCAAACACGTTTCGCTGTCCATATACCGAGTCGAGGTGTTTGTCAATACCCAATTTCAATGTTTCTCAAGCGATTCGGAAAATCTGCGGCACCCGTTTCGCATGTCAATGAGATGTCTCTTATGTGAATGGCGTGTTAAGTGTGACGAATATCACTGTCACTGCCGCCGGACCCCTTAGCCCGGCGAAGACGTCACTGCCCGGCGTCGTATGCGCGATCCAGATGCATGAAATCCGGCACCCGGTACCATTTGACCGTGTAACCGGCACCATGCGCGCAGAACACCGAATCAGGGGTGTTTTCGAGATCGTCTCCCGGATCGTATCCCGCTTGTTCGATGACCTCGGCAGCATTGTGGCATGGCCGGTAGCTGTCGAACACGCACCCCAGATGGCCCGTGCCGTGGGTGTAGGCGTTCACGTCCATGGCGTAGTCGCGCATCTCGGATACCGGGCAGACTCCCGCCAGCACGGCGTACTGGCCGTCCATCTCGGGTGGGTCGAACGTGCCCGACATGCGTTGTATGTCGGACATGGCCCGGCCGAGCATGTCCTGCGGGATGTCGAGCCGGAAGCGGTACCACGGTTCGAGCACCCGGCACCAGCCGGGATCGCGGGCGGCCGCGGAGGCGAAGGCGCTGCCGTCCGACGGCTCCGATTCGTCCGTCCGGGCTGTTTTGGCATCGGCTGCGGCCGCGTCTTCGGCGACGTCCTCCGCGGCGTCCTCGTCGAACAGGTCGTGCCGGGAGAAGTCTCCCTCGACCAGGGCGGTCATCAGCCCCTGTCGGATGGCCCGGTAGGTGGCTTGGCGGAAATCACCACCCTCCGTATGCTTCTCGTGCGCGCGGCCGGTGAGCAGCGTGAGCTTCATGTCGGTGATGGGGACGCCAATGAGCACGCCCAGATGCTCCTTCTCGGCGAAATGCGTCAGGATGAGCCTCTGCCAGTTGCGGGCCAGCACGTCTTCGGAACAGGATGTGGCGAAGGTCAGTCCGCTGCCCGGCTCGCCCGGCTCCAGCAGCACGTGCGCCTCGGCGTAGTGTCGCAGCGGCTCGAAGTGGCCGATGCCCTCCACCGCATGGGCGATCGTCTCCTTGTAGAGGATGGATCCGGGGCCGAAGCCGACGTTCAAGTTGAAACGGTCCCGCATGATCTGCTGGATGATCTCCAATTGAACCGCGCCCATGAGCTGCACATGGATCTCCTGCAGCCTCTCCTGCCATACCACATGCAGCAGAGGGTCCTCATCATCCAGTTCTCGCAGCGCGGTCAGGCAACGGTGAGGATCCTCCCCCTTCGGCAACAGCGTGTAGGTGAGCACCGGCTGCAGCACCGGGGCGTCGGCGTCGCACTGGTCGCCCAGCCCCTGACCGGGGCGGCTGTGCGTCAGGCCGGTGACGGCGCAGACCGAGCCGGCGGGCAACGCATCGACCGTGGTGAATTTCGCGCCGGAATACAGGCGCACCTGGTCGGCCTTCTCGTCGCCGTCAAGCACCATCTTCGCCTTGATCTCTCCCCCGGTGACGCGCAGCCACGTCAGACGGTTGCCATGCTCGTCATGCGACACCTTATATACACGTGCCCCGAAACGAGCACCCGGTTCGATCTCCTTGGTATACCGTTCAAAGCCGGCGAGGAAGCCATCGATGCCCTCCATGGCGAGGGCGGACCCGAAGAACACGGGGAACAGCGAGCGCGCGGATATCATGGCTTTCAGCCGCTCGTCCGCGACGGCGCCGGAGTCCAGGAACTCGTTCATGGCCGATTCGTCGAGCATCGCGATGTCTTCCATCGACCGGGTCGGAGCGCCGTTCTCGAAGTCCACGCAGCCGTCGGAGAACCTGTCACGCAGCTGAGCGAGCAGTGCGGCCCGGTCGGCACCGGGCGCGTCCATCTTGTTGACGAATATGAAGGTCGGCACGTTGTATCGCCGCAACAGGCGCCACAGCGTCTCGGTATGCCCCTGGATGCCGTCAGCCCCGGACACCACCAGTATGGCGTAATCCAGCACCGCCAGCACACGCTCGGTCTCGGCGGAGAAATCGACGTGCCCCGGCGTATCGATGAGGGTGATCGTCAGATCGCCGGATCGGATGATGGCGGGCTCGGCGAATATCGTGATGCCTCGCGCCCGCTCCATCGCGTCGGTGTCGAGGAACGCATCGCCGTGATCGACGCGGCCGAGCCTGCGAATCTGCCCCGAACGGTAGAGCAGCGCTTCGGACAGCGTGGTCTTGCCCGCGTCCACATGAGCCAGAATGCCCGCGACGATGTGCTTTTTCATAGCGTCCATCCTATCGGCGGCGAGGACGTGACGGCGGGGAGCCTCGAGCCCCTCTCCGCTTTGCGAATTACGGGTCGAAAAAGCCGTTATCCGCAATTAGGTGTGTGAAATCGCCGTTTCGGAGCCTCAAAACGGCGATTTCACACGGGGAATCACGAATAACGGCTTTTTCGACCCGTATTGTGATGCCCGCCGACTACTGCCGGTAGCAGCTGAGGAAGTCGGTGAGCTTTTCCGTCGCGTCCTTGAGCACTTCGATGCGCGGCAGGTAGACGATACGGAAGTGGTCCGGCTCATGCCAGTTGAACCCGCCGCCGCGCGTGATGAGGATGCGCTTGTCATGCAGCAGGTCAAGCGCGAACTGCTCATCATCAGTGATGTTGAACTTCTTCACGTCGAGCTTGGGGAAGATGTAGAACGCGGCCTTCGGCTTGACCGCGGTGACGCCGGGAATCGAGTTCAACGCGTTGTAGATGTATTCGCGCTGCTCGTACAGACGACCGCCGGGCACGATGTAGTCGTTGACGCTCTGGTGGCCGCCGAGGGCGGTCTGCACGATCGACTGGGCGGGCACGTTCGAGCAGATGCGCATGTTGGTGAGCATGTTGATGCCCTCGACATAGTCCTTCGCGATGGACTTGTTGCCGCTGAGCACCATCCATCCGATGCGGTAGCCCGCGATCATGTGCGACTTCGACAGGCCGGAGAACGTGACACAGAACAGGTCCGGGGCCATGGACGCTATCGAGACGTGCTGGAGTCCATCCATCACCAGACGGTCGTAGATCTCGTCGGAGAAGATCATCAGCTGGTGTTCGCGGGCCAGATCGACGATCTGCTGCAGCACCTCCTTCGGGTAGAGGGCGCCGGTCGGATTGTTCGGGTTGATCAGGACGATCGCCACCGTGCGGTCGGTGATCTTGCTGCGCATGTCATCGATGTCCGGGTACCATTCGGATTCCTCGTCGCACACGTAGTGCACGGCGGTGCCGCCGGCCAGGTTGACGCAGGCGGTCCACAGCGGGTAGTCGGGGCTGGGCACCAGAACCTCGTCGCCGTTGTCGAGCAGGGCGGACAACGACAGGTTGATCAGCTCGCTGACGCCGTTGCCGGTGTAGATGTCTTCGATGCCTACATTGGGCAGGTTCTTGAGCTGCGCGTACTGCATGATCGCCTTGCGCGCCGAGAACAGGCCCTTGGACGCGGAGTAGCCTTCCGTGTCGCTGAGCTGCCGGGACATGTCGTATACGACCTCGTCCGGTGTGCGGAAGCCGAACGGCGCGGGGTTGCCGATGTTGAGCTTGAGCACGTGCATGCCGGACTGCTCCATGCGGGCGGCCTCGTCGACGACCGGTCCGCGCACGTCGTACAGCACGTTGTCAAGTTTGGTGGATTTGTTGAAGTGGCGCATGGGTGTTCCTTCCGGTTCGTGTGATGGTGACGTTGTCTGGGGTGCGGGCGCTTGGGATGATGGCGTGCGTGGCGCGTCGGCCCGGCCGCCGGGATTGTCCGGCACCCGTTTCGGCTGCGCCGGCATGCCGGGCCGTCCGCGATCATGGCCGAGCAGCCATTGCTCGTCGACCTGCAGTGTATCGGCGAGGAACCTGAGCGTATCCGCGCGGGGCGTCGTCTTGCCGCTGACATATTGGCTGATGTGGCTTTTGCCGAGTTTGACACCTGACGCCTGGGCGGCACGCACGATGTCGACCTGTCTGAGGTGACGGGCGTTCATGGCGGTTCTCAGCCGCGTCGCGAAGCTCTCCAATGACTTCCTCAATTCACGTTGGTTCAAAGTTCAAATTCTGGTTCAAAAGAATATCACGGCTTTGTCAGCGAAACAACCTGAGTTCAATTTTATCTGTATTGAACTTTCCTCCGATGGACATATTTAGTTTGCTTACAACCCAAAAGGTGCTAGCACGGCAGCGAAGCTGCACGGTACGAGAACGCGGCGGAACGCGAGAGACTGCGAAGCTCTCTTGCGCAAGGTAATCGAGAATCTTCAAGCCTGACGCAACAGGCATCCCGTCGACCTGCCTTCCAGCACTACATCGGGCAGAACACACGAAAGGAGTCATGATTCATGCCGTATTCCATCAAGCGGCTGATATGCTTTCTGGCGGGAATCGCCATCGAATCCTTCGGCATCGCACTCATCACGAAAAGCGACCTCGGAACCTCGCCGATCTCCAGCATAGCCTGGGTGACGCATTCTCCATCGTGAGCAAGGTGAAGTTCGGCACGGTCAAGGTCTGCTTCGACGTTTCACTGCCGGAGCCACTACAGGCCGACCGCGCCGAACATGCGCTCGATGACGGCGTCGTTGAGCAACCGGCCTCTCCTCGTGGCGACGGCATGGCCCGTCGTCGGGTCGAGGGTGATGAGACCATCCCCGACCAGCGGCGTGAGGCACGCGTCGTCGATGATGCGCAGCGTTCCCTGCGCCGCATCCTGCGCCCGGTTCACCGCTTCGATATGCCGATTGACGAGGCCGATGTCGAGCCCTTCCCGAATGCGCAGGCCAAGCATGATGAGCTCTTCAAGGTTCTCCGTGGGCGATATGGTCTCATCGCCCGACCACGGCACACGCCCGTCGTTGATGGCCATCCCCCACATGCGCGGATGCGCGATGTCCCAACCGCGCATCGATGTGGAGGTTACGGAAGCCGAAACGTCTCCAGCGGCGTCGCTGTTCGCGGCGTCACCGTCTGTGGAGCTGCCCATAACCGTGTTGTAATGGCTGTGCGCTCCAGGGCCCAGGCCGGCCCAGTCGACGTTGCGCCAATACCCGAGATTGTGCCGGCTCTCGTAGCCCGGGCGCGACCAGTTAGAGATCTCGTACCATTCTAGGCCCGCCGCGGCGAACAGGTCATCGGCGATCTCGTATTTCGCTGCCTCGTCGTCATCGTCGGGCTTGGGCAATGTGCCCGCCGCGATCTGTCGACCCATCTTCGTGGTCGGTTCCACGGTAAGTGCATAGGCGGAGACATGGTTCACGCCAAGATCGACTGCCGTGCGCACCGAGTCTCGCCAATCGTCAAGGCTCTCCCCCGGCGCCCCGTAGATCAGGTCCACGCTGGAGCGCAGGCCGGCCCTGTCGGCCGCCCTGACACCGGCCTCCACATTGGCGGGCGTATGCGTGCGGTCGAGGGTTTTCAACACATGCGGCACGGCTGACTGCATGCCGAATGACACGCGGGTGAACCCTCCTTCCGCGAGCGCGCCGATATAGCGCTCGTCGACCGTGTCGGGATTCGCCTCGGTGGTGATCTCCGCCTCCGGTTCGATGCCCCACAGGCCGCGGACCGCGTCCAGCATCATGACCAGATCGCGCGCCGGCAGAATAGTGGGCGTGCCGCCGCCGAAGAACACCGTGGAGACGGGCGGCTCCTCGATGCCGTGCACGAGCTGCCAATCGCGCACGAGACGCATCTCACGCACCACCATGTTCGCGTAATTGCCGCGGGACGCGCCCGCGCCCATGTCCGTGGCCGTGTATGTGTTGAAATCGCAGTAGCCGCAACGCCGCATGCAGAACGGCACATGGATGTAGATTTCGTAGCCTGCCGCATCGCCCGCGTTGGCGGGGGTTGTCGGCGTAGCCGGCTGAAGGCGGTCATTCGCTGGACCACCCCCAGCCAGCCTTCGGCTGTCAGCCCCCGCCAGCGGGGGCATATCAAAGACCTCCATCAGCCTTCCGTCTTCTGCGCGGCGCGGATCTTATCCTTGGTGTCGCGGTCGTTGCCGGCCTCGCCGGTGGACAGGGCCGCGATGAACGCCTCCTGCGGCACCTCGACGTGGCCGAGCATCTTCATGCGCTTCTTGCCGGCCTTCTGCTTTTCGAGCAGCTTGCGCTTACGGGTGATGTCGCCGCCGTAGCATTTGGCGAGCACGTCCTTGCGCAGTGCACGGATGTTCTCGCGTGCGATGATGCGCGATCCGATCGCCGCCTGAATCGGGATCTCGAACTGCTGGCGGGGAATCAGCTCGCGCAGCTTCTTGGTCATCATCACGCCGTAGCTGTATGCCTTGTCGCGATGCACGATGGCGCTGAACGCGTCGACCTTCTCGCCCTGGATGAGGATGTCGACCTTGACGAGGTCCGCGGCCTGCTCGCCGTCCTCATGGTAGTCGAGTGACGCGTAACCCTTGGTGCGGGACTTGAGCTGGTCGAAGAAGTCGAACACAATCTCGGCGAGCGGGATGCGGTAGTGCATCTCCACGCGGTCGGTGGAGATGTATTCCATCGTGCCCATGATGCCGCGGTGGTCCTGACACAGGTCCATCACCGAACCAATGAAATCCTTCGGCGTGATGATGTCGGCAGCGACCATCGGCTCGACGATCTTCTTGATCTTGCCGTCCGGGAATTCACTCGGGTTGGTCACCCGGTGCACGGTGTTGTCCTCGGCGGTCACCTCATACGGAACGTTCGGCGCGGTGGAGATCAGGTCGAGACCGAACTCGCGTTCCAGCCGCTCCGAGACGATCTCCATGTGCAGCAAGCCAAGGAACCCGCATCGGAAGCCGAAGCCCAGCGCCACCGACGTCTCGGGCTCGTAGATGAGCGCGGCGTCGTTGAGCTTGAGCTTGTCGAGCGCGTCGCGCAGTTCGGGGAACTGGGCGTTGTCGATCGGGAAGAGACCCGCGTACACCATGGGCTGGGGGTCGCGATAGCCGGGCAGCGCCTCGGCTGCAGGGCGGACGGCGGAGGTCACGGTGTCGCCGACCTTGGACTGGCTGACGTCCTTCGCGCCGGTGATGATGTAGCCGACCTCGCCGGCGCCAAGCGCCTTGGTGGGGGTCATGTCGGGGCTGATGACGCCAATCTCGATGGGCTCGTGCGTCATGCCGATGCCCATCATGTGCACCTTCTCACGCGACTTGAGCTCACCGTCCTCCATACGGATATAGGTGACGATGCCGCGGTACGAGTCGTACACCGAGTCGAAGATCAGCGCACGTGCCGGCGCCTTCGGGTCGCCGTGCGGAGCGGGAATCTCCATGACGATATGGTCGAGCAGATCGGCGACGCCTTCGCCGGTCTTGCCCGACACGCGCAGCACGTCGCTCGGCTTGCATCCGATCAGTCCCGCGATCTCCTCCGCGTGCTTGTCCGGCTCGGCACTGGGCAGGTCGATCTTGTTGAGCACGGGGATGATGGCCAGATCGTGGTCGATGGCCATGTACAGGTTGGACAGCGTCTGCGCCTCGATGCCCTGCGTCGCGTCGACGAGCAGCACCGCGCCCTCGCATGCGGCCAGCGCGCGCGACACCTCATACGTGAAATCCACGTGGCCGGGGGTGTCGATCATGCCGAGCGTGTACTCGGTGCCCTCGAAGGTCCACGGCACGCGCACGGCCTGCGATTTGATGGTGATGCCGCGCTCCTGCTCGATGTCCATGCGGTCGAGGAAGCGGTCACGCATCTCGCGCTCAGGAACGATGCCGCTCAGTTGCAGGATGCGGTCGGCCACCGTGGACTTGCCGTGGTCGATGTGTGCGATGATGCAGAAATTCCGGATTAGCGACTGATCGGTAAACCCTGGCTTGTTCTTCGGCTCAATCACCCTGATCCGGTTCCTTTCGTCCGTGGTGCTCGTTCGTCGCGGGCCTTTGGCATCGTAAATGTGACGCCATGTGCCGCAAGTCACTAAGTTTACCGGTCACCGTCGGCAATTTCCCGACGACACACGGAACACGGGGTCGGTTTTATCCGAACATCGTGGTAGCATGACTCCCTGTATGTCCTTATAGCAAACGTCGTTTGGAGAAAACGTGGCAAACATTAAGTCGCAGAAGAAGCGCGTGCTCACCAATGAGAAGGCGCACAAGCGTAACGTGGCCGTCAAGTCCAGCCTGAAGACCGCCATCCGCGCAACCCGTGAGGCCATCGCCGCCGGCGATAAGGCCGCTGCCGAAGCCGCCTACAAGGTCGCTTCCCAGAAGCTCGACAAGGCCGCTGGCGCTGGCGTGATTCACAAGAACCAGGCCGCCAACCGCAAGTCGGGCATGGCAGTCGCCATCAACAACATGTGAGCATGACCGTCTGACGGTCGTCACAGCATAAGACCCCCGCGGAACCGCAAGGTTCCCGGGGGTTCTTTCGTGTTAGCCGGCCACCCCCACCCGCCAGCGGGGGCTCCCGCGAAGCGGGTGGGGGTGGTCCGAAAGCGTCAAGCCCGAGACTGGTCTTTGTCGTCATCGCCGCCATCGTGGGCATCGGGATGGGTGACCGGGCGTTTCAGATACCGCGACTCGCTGGGAAGATACGTGTTGTGCCGCTTGACCGCGCCGGGAAGCATGATGCTGAACTTGACCGACAGCAGACGCATGACCACGACCAGCACGACGATCGCGCAGTCGAGCACCACCTCGGCCGTGAAATCCAGCATCTTCCATTGCACTCCCCTGCACACGAACACGGTGAGCACGCATCCGACCGCGGAAGGAACCGCGTACAGGTGCTTGTCGCGGATGATCATCGGCACGTCGTTCAGGAGCATGTCCCGGACCAGACCGCCGCCCAGCGCGGTGAACATGCCCATGAACACCGCCGTCATGCCGGAGGTTCCCAAATCGAGCGCCTTCGAGGTGCCGTTCACCGCGAACAAGCCGACCGCCAAGGCGTCGATGGTCAGCATCGACCATCTGAGCTTGTCCACTTCCGGATGGATCACGGCGATAGCCAGGCCCGACACCAGTGCGGTCAGCACGAACCCGCGGTCGGAGATGCCCACCGGCGGCAGGGAGCCGAGCATCACGTCACGGATGATGCCGCCGCCCAACGCGGTCAGCCACGCGGTGATCAGCATGGCGAACAGGTCATAGTTCTTGCGAACCGCGCATAGACCGCCCATCAGCCCGCTGCAGAACACCGCAAGATATTCGATGCCCATGAAAAAGGCATTGCTTTCCAGTGCCAGTTCCTCCACGTGCCACTCCTCGCCAACATCACAACCATCCGGCCGTACATGAGCCTACCGCAAGCCGGCTACCCGAAACTAGAATCGGCTCCGATCCGGGTCAGGATCTCGCCGACCTTGATCCGATGTCGCGTTCCTTGGAACGCCTGTCGCTCATAGGTCAGGTCAATGCCGTTCTCCTTGCGCTCCACGCGCACGGGGAACGATCCCGGGGATGTGTCGCCGTGCGCGACCACCGTGTCATACTTCAGAGCCCGCGGGCGTTGATCGTGCGCGTGTTCCAACGTCCTTCGAGGAACGCCTCTCGAGTGAAATTGCAGGCGAATACGTCGCTCTCGCCGCGCACCGGTGTGACCCGGACGTACGGGTCGGCGATCATGCGTTTAAGCAGGTTGCCGTTCGGGTCTTCGGGATTGAGCGGGCGGAACATCACGTGGTGGAACCGCTTCCACGACGAGCGGATGTACTCCTCCGGCACATGGTCGGCGCGCGGCCGGGCCTCGTTGCGGCGCAGCAGCTCGTCCAGGGGCACGTCGAAATCCTCCGTCCGCCAGATTGCCCCGTGCCGTGTGGCGAGCCGCGCCAGCTCATTCGCATACTCCGGGTTCGCATGCTGCGCGTCGACGACCACATCCCAGCCGGCGTCGAGCGAGATCACGCAATGCGGCCACGTGTCGGCGGGGTCGGACGCCCAGTTCTGCGCCCATGTCGACTTGCCGGAGCCCGGCAGTCCGCGCAGAATTGACGTTGAGCGATTCCGGCCGTGCACCCGCGGCAGACAGCTGATGCGTGTGACCGTACAGCAGCTTGCGCCCGTCGAACGGCAGCGCCTGATCGTGGAATCGGACCGCGTCATCGGGCCATCCGTACGCGAGGTCTTCGCGATATGGGAAGTGCGACAGGTTGACCGTTCCAAGTCCTTCCAGTTCAACGGCGCCGTTCGGTTCGATGCTCTCGAACAGGTTCAGCGCCGGCTTGTTGTCCATCCACCAGTCATCATGGTTGCCGATGACCGCGTGCAGATGACGGCAACGCAGCTGCCGCAGGCAATCCTTATGGGCATATAAACACCACCCTCAGTCTCGCTACGCTCGACAGCTCCCGCCAGCGGGAGCGGGTTCTATACGAAAAGCCCCGCCGGGCTCGATCGAGCCGATGGGCAGGGCTTCACGTAGGACTGGACTGCGCTCAGCAGACCTTCCACATCCAGTTGTGCGGGTCTTCGACCTCGCCAAGCTGGATGCCGAGCAGCTGGTCGCGCAGGTCGACCGTGAGCTTGCCGGATTCGCCGTTGGCCACGGTCACGTCGAACTCCTTGGACTTGAAGCGGCCGATCGGGGTGATGATGGCGGCGGTACCGCAGGCGAACACCTCGGTGACCTCGCCGGACTTGATGTCGTCGAGCAGGTCGGTGAGCTTGATCATCGTCTCGACCACGTCGATGCCGCGATCCTGCATGAGCTGGATCAGGGAGCGGCGGGTCACGCCCGGCAGGATGTTGCCGGTCAGGGACGGGGTCTCCACGTGGCCGTCCTTGTGCACGACCATCATGTTCATGCCGCCGAGCTCCTCAAGGTAGGTCTTGGTGGCGGCGTCCACGAAGCACACCTGCTCGCAGCCGTTGTCGATGCCGGTGTATTCGCCGAGCAGCGAGGCGGCGTAGTTGCCGCCGCACTTGGCGAAGCCGGTGCCGCCGGGGCCGGTGCGGAACCACTTGTCTTCCACCCAGATGCTCACCGGCTTGACGCCGCCCGGGAAGTACGGGCCGGACGGGGAGGCGATCACGCAGTAGTCGACCTCGTGCGGGGCACGCACGCCGAGGAACGGCTCGGAGGCGAACATGAACGGACGCATGTACAGCGTGTACTCGCGGCGGGTGGGCACCCAGTTGACGTCGCGCTTGACGAGGGCCGCCACGGAGCCGAGGAAGTCGTCCACGGACAGCTCGGGCAGGTACAGGCGCTTGGCGGAGTTCTGGAAACGCTCGGCGTTCGCGTCCGGGCGGAACAGCCAGGTGGAGCCGTCGGCGTGGCGGTATGCCTTCAGACCTTCGAAGACCTCCTGGGCGTAGTGCAGCACGGATGCGCCCGGATCCAGCTTCAGCGGCGCGTACGGCTCGATGCGACGGTCGCCCCAGCCCTCGCCCTTGGTCCAGCTCATGTGGGCCATGTTGTCGGAGAAGACCTGACCGAATGCCGGCTTGTCGATGAGCTCCTGGCGCTTCGCGTCGGATGCGGGATTGTCGTTCGGCAGCACGGTGAACGGCTCGGTGAGCTTGTCCAGCGCGGCGGAATCGTGATGATTGTTTTCTGTCATAACCACTTCTTTGATAACGTCGCCGTTTGCGTCACGGCGGCCAGATGGGGCAGTCGGCGCTTCTGGCACCGGCTCTGAGAGATACTTTCTCACACCGATGACGCATTCGGCGTGAGCTCGTTCACATTATGAAAAAAGCCCACGCTTGTGGTGGGCTTTTCTCAAGCGTCACTCCCGTGTGTCACGCGGGAATCCGATGTGCTGTGCGAGACGGATCACTTGGCGTCCGCATCGGCGGCCGGAGCGGCAGCAGCGGCATCGGCGTCAGCGGCCGGAGCGGCAGCAGCGGACTCGGTGGTGTCCTCAGGCACCTCGACGCTGACGACGGAGGTCTCCGGATCGTCCATGTCGAGCTCGGCGCCTTCCGGCAGCACGACGTCCTTGAGCAGCACCTTGGTGCCGTCGGTCAGGCCGTCAACGTTGACCACGATGCGCTCGGGCAGGTTGGTGACATCGGCGCGGACCTTGAGCTCCTGCAGGTCGACGAACGCGACGGCGGCACCCTTCGGCGTGCCCTCGACGAACACCGGCACCTCGACGTCGATCTTCTCGCCGGCCTTGACCTCGTAGAAGTCGATGTGTTCAACGATGCGCTTGACGGGGTTGCGCTGCACATCCTTGACGACGGCCAGCTTGGTCTGGCCACCGAAGGAGATCGAGAACAGCGCGTTCGTGTGGCGCAGGGCCAGCGTGGTCTCCTTCATCGGGAGCTTCACGAACGTCGGCTGGTCGCCGCCCGCGTACAAGGTGGCGGGGATGAGCTTGGCCACGCGCATGCGGCGCGCAGCACCCTTGCCGAATTCGTCACGGATGTCACCGGCGATCTTGATGGTGTTTGCCATAATGGTTCTCCTTGAGTGTTACTTGTCGTTCTGTCTATTTGACGCCACGACGCGCCGCAGAACTCCCCAAGGAGGGGTGGTATTCAACGCCGAGTCGATTACGGCAGACCCGTTCTCGCGAATCGGAATGCCCTCGCCAAAGCAACGAGAAACAATTATACGGCCGCGCGGGACATTCGATGGAACGTCTATCCCGGCAAACGAATCGAACGCCCGATCCGCCCGGCTGTTTCGTCGTCATGCCGTCATCGACCCCGGCGAGGCCCTACAATGGACGCAATGGGACATGCACCGAATCGGCTGGGAGGTTTGCAATGGCGCGTAACACATCACGGATAGTAGTGGGAGGCGGAATCGCGGCCTCCGTGGTAGCCGGCGCCACTTACGGGCTGGCGAATCTCATGTTCTCGTATGCGCTGGATGCACAGGCGAAGCACTCGATGCTCAGATCCGGCAGGGATGACGGCAAAGTCGCGGACAAGGGACCCCGGCTCGACGCGGCCGAAGAGGTCGAGGCGGCGGATTGGTTCGACCAGTCCAAGCAGCCGGTGGTCATCTCGGCGGAGGACGGCATCCAGCTTCATGGCTGGCTGTTCGATCCCGATTGCGCCGGTGCGAAGCCCCACCTGTATGCGATATGCTGCCACGGGTATTCGGGGCAACCGCAGGATATGGCGAAGTACGCGCATCGTTTCGCCCGTCTCGGGTTCACCGTGCTGGTTCCGGCGCTGCGCGGCCACGGGCTCAGCGAAGGCCGCTATGCGGGCATGGGATGGCTGGACCGCCGTGACCTGATGCGGTGGATATCGCTGATCATCGACAGCGACGCGGACGCCCGCATCCTGCTGCAGGGCAAGTCCATGGGCGCGGCCGCGGTCATGATGACCGTCGGCGAGCCGGACCTGCCCAGGAACGTCGTGGCGGCGGTCGAGGATTGCGGCTATGCGTCGGTCGGCCAGCAGTTCATCGACTGCGCGCGATCGATGTTTCACCTGCCGAAGTTCCTCGCCAAGCCGATCGTGACGACGATGGGGGCGATCGCGCGGCGGCGTGCCGGGTACGGTTTCCAGGAAGCCTCGTGCGTGGAACAGCTGAAGCATGCCACGATTCCGATGCTGTTCATCCACGGCGGCGCGGACGATTTCGTGCCATCCAGGGCTTTGGACGAGAACTTCGACGCCTGCGCGAGCATCGACCGGCAGAAACTGCTGATTCCCTCGGCAGGTCATTCCATGAGCGCCAGCACGGCACCGGTGGTGTACTGGAAGACGGTGACGAATTTCGTCACCCGCGTGTTCGGACTCTGACGGCAGCTTCCCGGCCGAAGCCGCCATGCACTCCGTCGAGCTGAATATGAATTGGGAGTGGCCCGCTGGAAATCCATCCAGCGGGCCACTCCCGTATCGTTTCGCTCCGTCCGCACCGGTGAGCCGGCGCGGTGACGGTTACGAGATGAGCTCCTTCACGGCGGCGATGACGGACTGCAGGCCGGCCTTGGCGTCGCCGAACAGCATCTGCGTGTTGGGCTCGAAGTACAGCTCGTTCTCGATGCCGGCATAGCCCTTGCCGCGACCGCGCTTCATGACGACCACGTTCTGCGCCTTGTCGACGTCGAGAATCGGCATGCCGGAGACCGGGGTGCCGGGGCGACGCGCGGCCGGGTTGGTCACGTCGTTGGCGCCGACGACCAGGGCCACGTTGGCGGACGGGAACTGCGGGTTGATATCGTCGAGGTCGATCAGCTCCTCGTACGGCACGTTGGCCTCGGCGAGCAGCACGTTCATGTGACCGGGCATACGTCCCGCGACCGGGTGGATCGCGTACGACACCTCGACGCCATGACCTTTGAGCAGGTCGCCCAGATCGGCCAGCTCGCGCTGCGCCTGGGCCTGCGCCAGACCGAAGCCCGGCACGAAGATGACCTTGTCGGCGTACACCAGCTGCACGGCGACGTCATCGGCGCTGGTCTCCTTCATCGTGCCCTCGGGGCCGTCGGCGTCGCCGCCGGCCGAGGCGCCACCGCCGAAGCCGCCGGCGAGCACGCTCATCAGCGGACGGTTCATGGCCTTGGACATCGCCAGGGAGAGCGTGACCCCGGCCGCGCCGACGAGTGCGCCGGCGACGATCAGCGCGATGTTGTTGATCGCCAGACCGCTCATGGCGACGGCGGTGCCAGTGCAGGCGTTAAGCACCGAGATGACGACGGGCATGTCAGCGCCGCCGATCGGGATGACGAACACCAGACCGTAGCACAGCGCGAACACCGTGGTCAGCACACACCACAGCAGACGCTGCTCGGGCTGCACGCACAGCATGACGAACGAGACGACGGTGAGCACAATGAAGCCGATGTTCCACATGCCCTTCGCGGGGAGGGTGAGCTTGCGCAGAAACTTGACGCCCTGCAGCTTGCCGGCGGCGATCAGCGAGCCGGTGAACGTGACGGAACCGATCATGATGCCAAGTCCGGCGGTGATCAGCACGACCAGCGTCGGCAGCTCCTCGGAGGTGAGGATGTCGTTGAGCGCGACGAGGGCCGCCGCGCCGCCGCCGACCGTGTTGAACACGGAGACGAGCTGCGGCATGTCGGTCATCTTGACCTTCTTCGCGCTCCACACGCCGACGATCGTGCCGATGAGGATGCCGACGATCAGCAGCACGACGGCGACGAGATGCTCGAAGCCGTTGCCGATCTCGGTGACGAACAGCACGATGAACGCCATAGCCACCGCCATGACCATGCCGGCCGCGGAGATCAGGTTGCCCTTGCGCGCGGTCTTCGGCGAGTTCATCATGTGCAGGCCGACGACGAACAACACGGCGGCCAGCAGATACACGAACCATTCAACGACGCCAAGCGGGTTGCTCAGCACTTCAGCAAGGGTACCCATTACTTGGCCTCCTCATTCTTGTCGGCGGACTTCTTCGATTTGTCGGACTTGAACATCTCCAGCATGCGGTCGGTGACCACGTAACCGCCGACGACGTTCATCGTGCCGAGCACGGCGGCGAGGAAGATGAACACCCAGGCCAGGAGCGAGGTGGCGTGCGCGGCGACGATGACGACACCGACGATGACGATGCCGTGGATGGAGTTGGCGCCCGACATCAGCGGCGTATGCAGGGTGGCGGGCACCTTGCCGATGACCTCGACGCCGATGAGCAGCGCGAGTATGAACAGTGTGATGGCAACGATGATGTCCATGGATTATTCCTTGCTTTCTGCGGCGGGACGTCCGGCTACGATGAGGGCGTCGTCAAGTTCCTCGTTCAGGTCGATGCTCAGACGACCGTCATGCACGAAGTGGGCGAGCACGTCGCCCACGTTGCGGGCGAGCAGGTTCGAGGCGGTGTTGGAAACCTCGCTGGCGAGATACGGGGCACCGATGATGGTCACTCCCCCATCGGTCACCTGCGTGCCGACGCGGGATCCCTCGACATTGCCGCCCAGGTCGCTGGCCGCGCAGTCGACGATGACGGCGCCGCGCTTGAGGCCGTCCACGCCGGCCTTGGTCAGCAGCATCGGAGGCTTGCGGCCGGGAACCTTGGCCGTGGTGATGATGACGTCGAACCCGGCTGCCTTCTGGTCGACGGCCGTCTGCTGGGCGGCCTGCTCCTCGGCGCTGAGCTGGCGGGCGTATCCGCCCTCACCCTGCCCCTTGGAGAAGTCGAGACCGAGATCGAGGAACTTCGCGCCCAGCGACTCCACTTCGCCGCGCGAAGCGGGACGCACGTCGTACGCGGTGACCACGGCGCCCAGACGGCGGGCGGTGCCGATGGCCTGCAGGCCGGCGATGCCCGCGCCCAGGATCAGCACCTTGGCCGGGCGGATCGTGCCGGCGGCGGTCGTCATCATCGGGAAGAACGAGCCATAGGCGTTCGCCGCCACCAGCGCGGCCTTGTACCCCATGACCGAATTCTGGGACGTCATCTCGTCCATGGACTGCGCGGAGCTGAGCTGGCGAGGCAGCTTCTCCATCGCGACACCGACAAGACCGGCCGCCTGGAGGGCGTCCACATACGCGGCATCGGTGAACGAGCCGAGCATGCCGATCACCCATGTGCCGGCCTTGAGCCGCGCGACCGTCTCGGCAGACGGACGGTCCACGAATCCGAGCACGTCGGCGCGCGCGATCACATCGTCCGCGGCGACGACCTCGGCCCCCGCCTTGGCGTAATCATCGTCGGTATATTGTGCGGCGATTCCGGCGCCGCTCTGCACCAGGCAGGACACACCTGCTTTCTTCAACCGTGTGACGATATCCGGCGTCAATGCGACGCGGGTTTCGTCCTGCGATGTCTCGTTGAGGACACCGAACACCACGGTGGCTTTCTGGGTTTCAGCCATGAGAGCCCTTTCTTCGTCGAACTCAAGCGTTCTTTGCTTACCGTTGCAAGTGTACCGAAGGAATCGACTTTTGGCGCGTTCCATTTCACCTGACGAATGGCCGCGGGCGAGCGGGCGACCCGCACGACGCTGTTTCCTACGCTACCGTAAGGTGAAAAGAGGCGTTTTTACGGGTAATATTTATGTGTTAAGCATTATCAGGCCTCCAAGGAGCGTCACGTGTCATTGTTCACCTCAGTAAGACAGCAAGCTGCGAATATCACGCAGAAGGCACTTCGTTTGGGAGGTGACTTCGCGCACCCGATCGGCGACGATTCCTCCAACGGCCCGGATTACGCGGAGAACGACGCTCTTGCCGCGAACGGCGAGGTCAGCCTCCCGAACACCGCCGAATGGGGGCCAGGATACCCGACCACGACGCTGATCGACAGCACGACGGGCCTGCTCACCACGAAGACCGAGGGCAACCCGCCGCTTGACGAGGGCATGTCCATCTACGACATCTATGCGGACCGCGCCGAACGCATGGGCGACGAGCCGCTGTACACCTACAAGGACGACTCCGGCAAGTGGGTCACCAGCACAGCGAACGAGACGCTCGCCGACATCCGCAGCGTCGCCAAGGGCCTGCTGCACTACGGGCTGAAGAAGGGCGACGGCGTGGCGTTCATGTGCCGTACCTCCTACGCGTGGGATGTCACGGACGCTGCGGTCATGGCCTGCGGCGGCGTGCTCGCCACCATCTACGACACCGACTCCGCCGAGCAGATCCGCAACATCGTCAACAATTCGGACGCGCGGCTGCTGATCGTCGGGACCGCCGACATGCGCGACAAGGCAGAGGGCGCGATCGAGGAATGCCCGTCGCTGGAGACCATCCTGTGCATCGAGACCGGCGGCCTGGAGGAGATCAAGGCGTACGGGACCGCGGTGAGTGACGAGGAGCTCGACGAGCGCATCGACTCGATCAAGAAGACCGACCTGTGCTCCATCGTGTACACGTCGGGTTCCACGGCGGCACCCAAGGGCGTGGAGATGACGCACGAGCACTACTGCACGACCGCGCTGAACCTGCCCGTCTACATGCCGGACCTGCTGCACAACAAGAAGAACTCCGTGCTGCTGTTCCTGCCGCAGGCGCACTCGTTCGCCCGCGCGATCAACTACATCTGCGTGGCGAGCAACATCAGGATCTACATCGCCCAGGGTATCAAGACGCTGATCGCCGACCTTCAGGTCGCCCGGCCGTCCGTGATGATCGTCGTGCCGCGCGTGCTGGAGAAGGTGTACAACGCGGCGTCCCAGAAGGCCGGCCACGGGCCGAAGGGCGTGGCGTTCGCCGCCGCGGTGGTCGCCGCGCAGAACTACATGAAGGAGCTGGGTGCCAAGGGCAAGGTCGGTGTGCTGGCCAAGACCCGCCGCGCCGCCTTCGACCCGATCGTCTACAAGACGCTGCGCGACGTGCTCGGCGGCCGCGCCCAGTGGATCGTCGCCGGCGGCGCCCCGCTGGACCCCGAACTGCTCGCGTTCTTCCGCGGCGCGAACGTGCCCGTGTACGAGGGCTACGGACTGACGGAGACGACCGCGCCGTGCGCGTTCAACCCGCTCGGCGTGCCGTACCATCAGGGTTCCGTCGGCATCGCCTTCCCCGGGTTCGAGCTGCGTGTCGCCGAGGACGAGGAGATTCAGGTCAAGGGCACCGCGGTGTTCCCGAAGTACCACAAGAACGAGGAGGCGACCGAAGGCTCGTTCACCGATGACGGATGGTACCGCACCGGCGACCTGGGCAGGCTCGACAACGACGGCTTCCTGTACATCACCGGCCGCAAGAAGGATCTGATCATCACCGCCGGCGGCAAGAACGTCGCCCCCGGCCCGATCGAAGAGGTCATCCAGCGCTGCGAGTTCGTCTCGCAGGTGCTGGTGCTCGGCGACAAGCGCCCGTTCATCTCCGCGCTGGTGACGCTTGACGAGGAGTCGCTGCGCCCCTGGCTGGAATCCAAGGGCCTCAACCGCGATATGACGATGGAGGAGGCCGCCTCCAACGCCGCGGTGCGCGCCGAAGTGCAGAAGTGGGTGGATCAGGCGAACGAGGGTGTGTCCCGCGCCGAATCGGTGCGTAAGTTCATCATCCTGCCCGAGGAGTTCAGCCAGGCGAACGGCCTGCTGACCGCATCGATGAAGGTGATCCGACCCAAGGTCATCCGGCGTTACGCCACACTGCTGAACACGCAGATGTACACCAAGAAGAAGTGACGCTCGACATCCTTCACGCGTGAGGCGGGTGGTTCAACACGATTGTTGAACCACCCGCCTCACGCCGTTTTATCGGTGCCAACGCCCGCGCGGCGCGCAATCAGAAGCCGAGCCTCTCCAGCTGCTTGGGGTCGGACTGCCAGCCCTTGGCGACCTTGACATGCAGATCGAGCTTGGCCTTGCCTCCGACGATGCGGTTGACCGGGGTGCGCAGCTTCTTCTTGACGCGCACCAGATGCTCGGCGCCGCGTCCGATGATGATCGGCTTCTGCGAGTCGCGCTCCACGTACACGGAGACCATGACCTGGATCTTGCCTTCGTATGACTGCCCGCTCTCGTTGTCTTCGGGCCGTTCGATGGAGTCCACGACGACGGCCAGCGAATGGGGCAGCTCGTCATCAAGCTCTTCGAGGAACGCGCCGCGGATCAGCTCGGCGATGGTGTCTTCCGGACGCTCCTCACTGACCTGGTCGTCCGGGTACATCTGCGGCCCCTCAGGGGTGTTGTCGATCAGCACCTGGCGGACCTCGTCGAGATTGTCGTGTTCCAGGGCGCTGACGGGCACGATGTCGGAGAAGTCGGCGAACTCGTTGATCTCGATCAGCTTGTCGATGAGCTGCTGGCGGCCCAGCTGGTCGATTTTGGTGACGATGGCGATCAGCGGAACCTTCCACGCGAACGTCCCGTCCTCGCCCTTGGTGGCGAAATCGGTGCGCAGACGGCTTAGGATGCGCTTGTCGCCGGGGCCGATCTCCTGGTCGGCGGGCAGCAGGAACGCGATGGCGTCGATATCCGACAGCGATTCCTCGACGATATCGTTGAGACGCTGGCCGAGCAGCGTGCGAGGGCGGTGGATGCCGGGCGTATCAACCAGCACGAGCTGCGCGTGGTCGGTGGTGAGGATGCCGCGAATCGCCTTTCGCGTGGTCTCCGGGCGCGATGAGGCGATGGCCACCTGCTTGCCGATCAGCGCGTTGATCAGCGTCGACTTGCCGACGTTCGGTCTGCCGACAACCGCTATGAATCCGGAACGGTACGCCGGCTGGGATTCCTGCTCGTCAGTATTGGTCATATTCGTGTCATGCCTTTTCTTCGCGTTCGGTTTGGTCATTGTTTCTCTACGGTAGCGGTTCACCTTGTCATTGGGCGGACGGCTCCGTCATTTGCCTTGCGGGGAGGCGGACTCGCCGTCCTGTTCGTCGCTGCGGGGCTCATCGTCGTCGGCTGCGGGACCCTGCGACCCGGCGGCCGGCTCCACGACGATCATCGACACCCTCTTGCGTCGGCCTGCCGTGTCGACGGCGGTGAGGCGCAGGCCGCGCGTCACCGCGCTGGAGCCGACGATCGGGACGCGGCCCAGCAGCTTGGTGAGCAGGCCATATACGGTGTCGACGTCGTCCTCGTCGATGTCGATCTCGAACATCTCCTCAAGGGTGGCGATGGGAGTCCTCGCCGGCATCTTCCACTTGCGTTCGCCGATCTTCTCGGGCTCGGAATGCTGCGTGCGGTCGTGCTCGTCCTCAAGTTCGCCGACGATCTGCTCGATGGTGTCCTCGATGGTGACCAGTCCGGCGATGCCGCCGTATTCGTCGACGACGATCGCCACATGCTGCCGGGTCTGCTGCATGGCGTGGAACAGGTCATCCACCGGCTTCGACTCGGGAACCAGCATCGGCTGCCTGACAATGGAGGCGACATCGCGCTGCGAGGCGGCGGGATTGAACGCCGTGGCGCGCACGGCGTCCTTGAGATACGCCACGCCGATCAGATCGTCGACGTCGTCGCCGATCACTGGCACGCGGGAGAAACCGGACCGGGAGCACAGACGCAGCATGTCGGCAAGTGTGGCCGTGCGGTCCATGCAGATCATGTCGGTGCGAGGCACCATGATCTCGCGGGTCAGCGTCTCCGACAACGTCAGCACGTTGCGCAGCATCTCGGAGACTTCCGGATCGAAATCATTGGCCTCCACCAAGCGGTCGATGGTGGCACGCCCCTGTTCGAGCTGAATCTTCTCCAGCTCCTCGTCGTCGGACAGGTCCGATTCCTTGGAGCGACGCTTCTGACCCTTCTGCTCGCCCGCCTTCGCAAACGGCGTGATCGCGGTGGCGAACCTGACCAGTCCCGCCAAATTGAGCATGATGTCGATCGGCTTGCTGGCTCCCGCGGACCGCGGGCGGACCAGCACCGAGACGATGCCGACGATCAGCGCGAACAGGAAGCCGCACAGCAGCTGCAGCCAGATCGGCGCATCAAGCAGCGAAGCCACGCACGCCACCAGCACGCCGTCGAACACGTTGCATGTGATGCGGAAGAACGCGCAGCTGCCCGAGGTGGCGTACCGGTTGGCGATGAGCCGCTGCACGGTATGGATCTTACCGATCTTCTTCATCCGGATGAACTGGCTCGTCTCGGTGTCGGTCTGCACTTCGAGGATCTTGTTGTTCAGTCCTGCCCGTGTGACGCGCCCGACCGCACTTTCCGCGGCGGCCATGCTCAACGACAGCCAGACCAGCAGTGCGGCGACGACGACCAACGCGACAACCAGGATAATCGTGGACGTATCGGTCAACGGCATAGGAATCCTTCGTTTGAGTTCATGTGTTCAGCGCCGGTGACGGCATTGCCGCCGAACGGCGACGGGGAAAAGACGCGTCATTCCGTTATCTGCCGTCCGCCGCCGTGCGACGCGTCGTATTCGGCAAGCGCGTCGGCCGCGCCCTTCGGCAATGTGGCCGGTTCGATGGTGATGCGGCGCACGGCCAGGAACGTGAGCAGCAGCTGCCGCTGCAGACCGAACATCTGCCTTTCCTGCTCCGGCGTGACATGGTCGTAGCCGAGCAGGTGGAGGATGCCGTGAATGGTGAGCAGCATCATCTCCTGCATGGTGCTGTGACCTGCCGCGGCCGCCTGCTGGGCCGCGACCCAGGGGCATATGACGAGGTCGCCGAGCACGCCCTCCATCGTGGTCTTGCCGTCGCCGGGCCTCAGCTCGTCCATCGGGAAGCTCATCACGTCGGTCGGGCCTTCCAGCGACATCCACCGCTCATGCAGCTCGGCTATGGGATCGGGATCCACGAACAGGATGGTCAGATCGGACTGGGTACTCACGCGCATCTGGTCCATCACCCACAGGCCCAGGTCGGAGAACGCCTTTGCGTCGATGTCCCAGATGGTCTCGTTGGTCACTTCCACGCTCATCGTGCGTCCTCCCGCGATTCCTTGCCTCGGTTGCGCCTGACACGGGTGGCGTCATGACGGTCGTATGCCTCGACGATGCGCCCGACCAGCTCATGGCGGACCACGTCCCCGGCGTCGAGGTGGGCGAATGCTATGTCGTCGATGCCGCCCAGAATGCCCTCGATGGTGGCCAGACCGGATCGCGGCACGGCGAGGTCTACCTGCGTGACGTCTCCGGTGATGATCATCGTCGTGTTGAATCCGAGACGGGTGAGGAACATCTTCATCTGCTGTTCCGTCGTGTTCTGCGCCTCGTCGAGAATCACGTAGGCGTCGTTGAGCGTGCGTCCGCGCATGTACGCGAGCGGCGCGACCTCGATGGTGCCGTCGTCGAGATAGCGGTGCAGCTGGTCGGGGCCGAGCATGTCGGACAGCGCGTCATACAGCGGGCGCAGATAAGGGTCGACCTTGTCGTTGAGCGTGCCGGGGAGGAAACCGAGGTTCTCCCCCGCCTCGACCGCCGGGCGCGTCAGGATGATGCGGCGAATACGCCTGTCCTGGAACGCGCGCACCGCCTTGGCCACGGCGAGGTAGGTCTTGCCCGTGCCGGCCGGGCCGATCGCGAAGGTGATGGTGTGGGCGTCCACGGCGTTGACGTAGGCGATCTGCCCCGCCGTCTTGGCACGCACGGGCTGCCCGGCCGCGAAAGTGATGACGCCGGGTATGCGAGGCTTGCGCGCATCCCCTGAACGCGCTGCGCCGAGCGACGCACGGCCCCGCTCGGCGGACCTGCCGTATCCGGGGTGTTCGGCGCGGACCTTGTTGGGCAGCACGTCCTGGTCGAGCAGCCTGCGCACGGTGTCGGCGTCCATCGGGGCGCTGTACGCGGCCTGGATAATCGTATGGATGACGTCTTCGGCGCGAGAGGCCTGCGATTCGGTGGACTTCGAATGGGAGACGATGGCCACCCTGTCGCCGCGTACGATGATGGTCAGGTCAGGGAACGCGTGCTCGACCTGCCGGATGACCTCGTCGACCGGGCCGAAGACGGCCACCGGGTCAAGCTGCGACGGGATGGTGATGGTACGGGTCGTCGTTGTCACGAATCGCCCTACTCGTCGAGCTTCTCGCCGGTGAGCACATGCGCGTGCACGTGGAACACGGTCTGCCCGGCGTCGAGGCCGGTGTTGAACACCAGACGGTACGCGCCCGAGAACTCCTTGTCGGCGATGCCCTGAGCGAGCCCGACGATATGGGCCAGTTCCGCGGGATCGGCGGCGGCCAGCTCGGCGACGTTCGCGTAGTGGTCCTTGGGTACGATCAGCACATGCACCTTCGCCTTGGGATTGATATCCTTGAACGCGTACGTGGTGTCGTCCTCGTATACCTTCTCGCTGGGAATGCGCCCGTCGATGATCTTGCAGAACAGGCAGTCCTCGGACTTGCTCATATGCTCGCCGCTCCTTGCTGGCCGTGATGGAAATCTGCTTCCATGCTATTGCGTATTAAGGATATTCTCGGCTTCACGCGAAACGCCCCAACGCCCTCGACAGCAGCGACAGCGCCACCGGGCCCGCCGTCGATGCGCGCAGGATGTTCGAGCCGAGCACCACGCTCTGGGCGCCGGCCCCGACGAAATCGGACACCTCCTCCTCGCTGATGCCGCCCTCAGGCCCCACGACGACATTGATGCTGCGCGGCCGCCCGTCGGCGAGACAACGGTCGGCGAGCCGCGAGACCTCGTCCTCCACGGACGACCATGACATGGTGGCGTCCTGGTGCAGCACGATCACCAGATCGCCATGCACGCACGCGCGCCTGCAGATGGCGACGACCTGCTTGCTTGAGACGCACTGCGCCAGTTCCGGCGACCACACGCGGCGCGACTGCTCGGTCGCCGCGCCGAGGACCTGCCGCCATTTGCGATCAGTACGGCCCGCCTTCCACTTGGCGATGGAACGATTGGCCTGCCAGGGGATTACCTCGTCGACGCCGATCTGGGTCGCCATGTCGATGGCCGCCTCGTCGTGACCGGTCTTCGCCAGCGCCTGGATGAGCACGAGCCGCGTGACCGGCTGCGGCTGCCGCCCGACGCGCTCGACGCTGACGAGACCGGCCTGCGCGTCGACGAGCGTGGTCTTGACGCACAGCCCCCGACCGTCGGTCAGCGACAGCCCGTCGCCCTCGGCGAGGCGCATGGCCCCCAAGGCATGGCGCTTCACCGAGGCCGGCAGCGTGATCGTCCACCCCGCGTTGAGACCATCGCCGTTCACCGGCACATCATCGGTGTCAGGGTCGAAAAGGAATACAGGATCAGTCATGGATACAAGGCTACAACATCCCCGCAAACACAGGCGACACGCCATGATTTGGCATCATCCGAAAATACCGATATAGTATTTACTCGTTGTCTGAAAACGACACCTGTCCGGGTGGCGGAATGGTAGACGCGCAAGCTTGAGGTGCTTGTGCCTATTTTATACAGGCGTGTGGGTTCAAGTCCCATCCCGGACACCAGCGAAGACCCCTTGGAAACAAGGGGTCTTTCCATATATACATACCGTATGCGCAGACGGCCGCGCGCAATCGGGCCGACGACGGTACGACGACATGAGAACCCGAGGCACGCCCATGCAATTCATCACCATCGACTCCATCGACGACGAGCGGGTTGCCGCATACACGAACCTCACCGAAATCCAGCTGCGCAACCGGCTCGAACCCGAGCGTGGCCTGTTCATCGCCGAATCGCCCAAGGTCATCGACCGTGCGCTCGCCGCGGGCCGCGAACCGATCTCGCTGCTGGTCGAAGAGCCTTGGATCGAGGGCATGTCACAGACCTTCGACGTCGTCGACAAACGGTGGGGAACGGACATCCCCGTATACGTGGCCTCCCCCGAACAACTGCGCCAGCTCACCGGATACCGCCTCCACCGAGGGGCGCTTTCGGCGATGCGGCGCTGGCCGCTGCCGAGCGTCGAGGAGACATGCCGCGACGCTCGCCGCGTGGCGGTCATGGAGAACATCGTCGACCACACCAACGTGGGCGCACTGATGCGCTCGGCGGCCGCGTTGGATGTCGACGCGGTGCTGGTCACCCCGTCGTGCGGCGACCCGCTGTACCGGCGCGCCGCACGCGTGTCCATGGGCACCGTCTTCCAGATACCGTGGACGCGCATCGGAGGCGACGACAAGCATTTCTGGCCGCGCCGAGGACTGGAGGAACTGCGCTCGCTGGGATTCACCACGGTGGCGATGGCGCTGAGCGACGACTCGATATCGCTGGACGAGCTGACACGCCGGCTGAACAACAGTCCCGAATCCGCGGACCACATCGACAAACTGGCGCTGATCTTCGGCACGGAAGGCGACGGCCTGTCACGTCACACCATCGCGGGCGCAGACCTGACCGTGAAAATCCCGATGTCCCACGGCGTCGACAGCCTCAACGTCGCCGCGTCCAGCGCCGTCGCCTTCTACGCGACATCCCCGAAGCGCGCGGAACAATAAGAACAGATCGGATATTTTTCATGACTTTTTCATGACGCGCAACGCCATTTCCTTGCGCTCACGGGGAAATGTGCAATTATTGTTTCTGTAGGCTCCGGCAACGAAGCAGGGGCGGACAGGCAGACGGTGTCATCAGACGCTGTGAACAACGAGAGGAGCACTCAGATGGCGAAGAACAAGCAGAAGATTCTCTCCATCGTCCTGGCAGGCGGCGAAGGCACGCGCCTCATGCCGCTGACACGTGACCGTGCAAAGCCGGCCGTACCGTTCGGCGGCGTATTCAGACTGATCGACTTCCCCTTGAGCAACCTGGTGAATTCGGATTACCGCCATATCATTGTGCTGACCCAGTACAAGTCGCATTCCCTTGACCGTCACATCTCGCAGATGTGGCGTTTCTCGTCGTTGCTCGGCAACTATGTCTCCCCTGTGCCCGCACAGCAGCGTCTGGGCAAGCACTGGTATCTCGGGTCGGCCGACGCGATCTATCAGACCATCAACATCATCGAGGACGTCCAGCCCGACATCGTGGTCATCGTCGGCGCCGACCACGTCTACCGCATGGACTTCGGCCAGATGGTCGAGCAGCACATCGAATCGGGTGCGGAGTTCACCGTGGCAGGCATCCGCCAGCCGCTTGAGGAGTCCAACCAGTTCGGCGTGATCAACGTCGACCCGAACCACCCCAACATGATCCGCGAATTCCAGGAGAAGCCGGCGACGACCGAAGGCCTGCCCGACGACCCGAATTCGTTCCTCGCTTCGATGGGCAACTACGTCGCCAACACGGACGCGCTGTTCGATGCGCTCGCCAAGGACGAGAAGGCCGCGGACACCAAGCACGACATGGGCGGCGACATCGCGCCGTACTTCGCCTCGCGCGGCGAGGCCGGCGTGTACGACTTCAACTCCAACGTCATTCCAGGCTCCACGCCGACCGACCACGCCTACTGGCGCGACGTGGGTACGATCAAGCAGTTCTATGACGCTCACATGGATCTGATCGCCTACGTGCCGGAGTTCAACCTCTACAACCAGGCATGGCCCATCTACACGAACTCGGGCACGCTGCCCCCCGCGAAGTTCGTGCATGCCGGCCGCGATCGTCTCGGCCACGCGACCGACTCCATCGTCTCCCCCGGCGTCATCGTCTCGGGCGGCGAGGTGCATCATTCCGTGCTGTCACCGAACGTGCGCATCCATTCGTGGGCCCAGGTGGTCGACTCCGTGCTGTTCGACGGCGTCATCGTCAACCGTCGCGCCCGCGTGTACAAGGCGATTCTCGACAAGAACGTTGTGCTGACCGAGAACTCCACGGTCGGCATCGACACCGAGAAGGACCTCGCCCGCGGCTTCACCGTGACGCCGGAAGGCATCACCGTCGTGCCGAAGGGCACCATCGTGGACGACTGATCGGCTCGGATATACGTTTTGAGGGGGTTTGCCGGATTCGCGGCAAACCCCCTCAACTATATTCACGTGTCTTCGTTCACGTGTCTTCGGCTGTACAGAGAAGCCGCAGACACGGATGAGGTCAGTACTTCGGCATGTTGTCGAAATTGAAACCGAGCGCGGCCAGCTGCTCGCGCCCCTCGGGCGTGATCTTGTCCATCGTCCAGCGAGGCTGCCACGTCCAGTCGATGCGGAACTCCTCCACAAGACCCGCCAGCGTGCTCGCGCACTCGTCCTCGATGAGGTCGGTCAGCGGGCATGCGGGCGTCGTCAGCGTCATCGTGATGATCGCGCGGCCAAGCTCATCGATCTCGATGCCGTAGACCAGACCGAGGTCGATGACGTCGATGCCCAGCTCCGGGTCGATAACCTGATGCAGGGCCTCCTTCACATCCTCGGCGGTGGCACGGCCGATATCGTCGATGGCCTTGAGCGGAATGTCATCCTCGCTGCTGTGCTCGCCATCCTCGCACTCGCTCTTCGGATGGCGGCCGCACGCGCACATCTCGACGCCGCCATCGCTTTTGGGGGCAGGATGGCCGTTGGGGAACCCAGCCGCAAGCTGCGGGTTCGCCATCACGCGGCGCGCCGCCTCCTCGTCGCCCAGAACCTTGCTCACCGAATCGAACACGGAAGCCTGCGGCTCAGGAACCAGATTGTCGCTCATATCTCTCCAGTCGTTAATCGCGAAACCGTTAAATCAAGAGTACAACTCGGACCGCTCTCATGGCAGTGCGGTGACCGTTTATTTCGCCGCCAGCGCCTTGGCGACGGAGTCGCGCATGCCCTCCCAGCCAAGCAGCGCGCACTTGATGCGCATCGGGTACTTGGACACGCCCTGGAACACCACGGCGTCCTCCAGCTTCTCCTCCTTGGCCTCGTCCTGCAATCCAGCACCGCGCGACTCCATGAGCTCATGGAAGTCGCGGAACAGCTCCATCGCCTCGTCGACGGTCTTGCCGGCGCACAGGTCAACCATGACGGACAGGCTCGCCTGCGAGATCGAGCAGCCGTGGCCGTCCCACACCAGACGCTCGATGGTGTGCGGCTCGCTGTCGGAGACCTCGGCGTGAACCGTCGCCTCGTCACCGCAAGTGGGGTTGAACTGGTGGGATTCGCCCGGCGTGCAGTATTCGTGGCTGGCGCGCACGGTCGTGTCGGCCGGTGCGGAGCCCTGTTCCTTGGACACGTCCGCCGCGAAATGCTCACGACCATGCGGGTCACGCGCGGCCTCAAGAATCACTTCCTGATACATCTGCTCAAGATCGTCGCCGCTCATGCCGAAATCACCCATCGGTCAATCCCCTCCCATGCATAGCGCTCGATAGCGCTCGATATCATTCACGAACACGCGAAACGCCGTCCGCGTGAGATTCCGTGGATATTATGCCACATGCCGTGACAGTATCCCGTGGGAGTCATACGCGAACGGCGTAAACGCGACACGTATCACAGTCCGAAGAACGGACGAACCTTCGCCACGGCCTCGACCAGGGCGTGAGCGTCGTCGACGCTGTTGTACACGCCGGAGGATGCGCGGTTCGACGCATACAGACCGAAGTGGCGGTGCACCGGCTGGGCGCAGTGATGGCCGACGCGGATGGCGATGCCTTGCGCGTCGATGAACTGCCCGACGTCATGCGGGTGTACGCCCGCAACGTCGAACGCCACCGTGCCGATGCGGTTCACGTTCTCGCGCGGCCCGAGAATCCGCACGCCGTCGATGTCGCCCATCTTGAGCAGTTCGGCGGCGATCGTGCGCTCATGCGCCTCGATGTTCTCAAGCCCCACGTTCATCATCCATTCGGCGGCCACACCGGCTGCGACCACCTGGGCGACCGGCTGCGTACCGGCCTCGAAACGGGCCGGAGGCACCATGTACTGCGCGGGCTGGTCCATCCACGCGAGCTCGACCATGGAACCGCCGAAGTTCGCCGGCGGCAGGGCCTCCAACAGCTCACGGCGCCCGTACAGGAATCCCACCCCGGTGGGACCGTACATCTTGTGGGCGCTCCACGCGGCGAAATCGACGTCAAGCGCGTGGAAGTCGACCTTGAGGTGAGGCACCGACTGGCATGCGTCAAGGATGAAGATCGCGCCGACCTCATGGGCACGGCGGATGATGGGCGCGATGTCGGTGATGGCACCCGTGGTGTTGCCCACGTGCGTGATGGCGACGACCTTGGTGTGTTCCGTGATCACCTCATCGGCGGTATCCGAGCGGATGCGGCCGTCTTCGGTCAGATCGAACCATTTGAGCGTGGCACCGGTGCGGTATGCCAGCTCCTGGAACGGCAGCAGCACGGAATGGTGCTCGGCCTTGGATACGACGATCTCGTCGCCGGGCTTGAGAGCGAACCGTTTCGCCGCCTCTCCCCCACGGCCCAGACTCGCGTTGCCGAACGCGGTGGCAAGAAGATTCAGTCCCGCGGTGGCCCCGGCGGTGACGACGATCTCCTCGTTGCCCTCCTCGGCGTTGGCTCCGACCAGGCGGGCGACCTTCGCGCGGGCGTCCTCGAACGCCATGGTGCTGCGGGCCGCCAGCTCATGCGCCCCGCGGTGCACGCCGGCGTTGATCGTGCGGTAGAACTCGCTCTCCGCATCGATCACGCACTGCGGCTTCTGCGAGGTGGCCGCGGAATCCAGATAGACGAGCGGATGCCCGTGGATCTGCTGATCCAGAATCGGGAACTGCGCCCGAATCGCCGTAAAATCAACCATTGTTTCCCTTAGATTCAATGTCCTGCCGATATGTCGTTTTTCAGTTATCCGCTTATTCGCTCGCCGCTTCCAGCGGTGGATCATGCTTCCGGCGGTGGCCGCGGGGTGCAGGGATGTCCTGTTCCCGGGATCGCTCCAGGCCGCTCGGGCCAAGTTTACGGTCGGGAATAGTACACCCCCGGCAATGCGACCACACCTCAAACGCAACGAAACGAAGAAATCAGGCCAGAGCCGATTCGGAGTCGGAGCCTTCGGGCAGGTACTTGTCGTAGCCGGTCTCTTCGAGTTCGTCGGCAAGCTCGGGACCGCCGGTCTTGACGAAGTGGCCGTCTGCGAACACATGCACGATGTCGGGCTTGATGTACTTGAGGATGCGCGTGTAGTGCGTGACCATCAGGATGCCCAGTCCGGTGCTCTCCTTGGCGCGGTTCACGCCTTCGGACACGATGCGCAGGGCGTCCACGTCGAGGCCGGAATCGGTCTCGTCCATGATGGCGAACTTCGGCTTGAGCAGTTCGAGCTGGAGCACTTCGGCGCGTTTCTTCTCGCCGCCGGAGAAACCTTCGTTGACGGAACGCGACGCGAACTTCGGGTCCATGCGCAGCTTCTTCATCGCGGCGCCGAGCTCCTTGGTCCAGGTGCGGATGGCGGGGGCCTTGCCGTCGACCTCGGTCTTGGCGGTGCGCAGGAAGTTGGTCATCGACACGCCAGGAACCTCGACCGGGTACTGCATGGCGAGGAAGAGCCCTTCCTTGGCGCGCAGGTCGGGGGTCTGCTTGAGGATGTCGACGCCGTCGAGCAGCGCCTCGCCCGAGTCGACCTCGTACTTGGGGTGGCCGGCCAGCGTGTAGGCGAGCGTGGACTTGCCGGAGCCGTTGGGGCCCATGATCGCGTGGGTCTCGCCGGAATGCACGGTGAGGTTCACGCCTTTGAGAATCTGCTTGCGACCCTCCTTGGTCTCCACGGATGCGTAGAGGTCCTTGATTTCGAGAGTGTGCTGTTCGGCCATCGTTACTTATCCTCCAATACGGCTTTCATGGCGTCGCTTTCGCCGCGGGCGAGGCGGCGGTCGATTACGTTCATCAGGTGTTCGGCGATGAATGGCACGCCGATCTCTTCGACGAGTTCTCCGAAGAACCCGCGTACGACGAGCTTGCGGGCCTCCGTTTCGGGGATACCTCGCGACTGCAGATAGAACAGTTCCTCGTCGTCGAAACGGCCCACGGAGCTCGCGTGTCCGGCGCCGATGATGTTGCCGTTCTCGATTTCGAGGTTCGGCTCCGAATCGGCGATCGCGCCCGGGGTGAGCACGAGGTTGCGGTTGAGCTCATACGAGTCGGTGCCCGGCGCGGTCGGCGCGATCAGCGCATTGCCCACCCAGGTGGAGTGCGCGTCCTTGCCGTCGAGCGCGCCCTTGTAGACCACACGGGACTTGCACTCGGGATGGTTGTGCACCACCATCGTGCGGTGCTCGATGTGCTCGCCGGGGTCGACGAAGTAGATGCCGAGCATGTTGAGGTCGCCCTGCTCGCCGCCGAAGTCCTGATCCATGCGGATACGGACCACGTCGCCGCCGAGTGTGACGACGGAGTGGCGCAGGGATGCGCCCTCGCCGACGTGGATGCGCTGGTTGCCGACGTGCTTGGAGCCCTTCTCCCACTCCTGCACGAAGGTGGTGGAGACGTGGGAGTTCTTGCCGGTGACGATTTCCACGCCTTCGGCGAGACGGGCCAGACCGTGGTGCTCGACGATGACGTCGGCGTGGGCCTCATCGGCCGTCGAGATGACCAGATGCAGGGCATCGAGGTCGTCGCCGCTGCCGATCACGTTGACCAGCACCGGCTGGTCGATCTCGCCCGACAGCTCGATCACCGTTGCGGTACGCCCGGAATTCCACTCGACGGCGGCCGCCCGATCGCTGGGCTTGGAGACCGTGCCGGAGACTCCTTCGCCGAGGGCGCACTGGCTGACGGCCACGTGCTTTTCGTCGACCGCGGTGCCATCGGCGTAACTGATCGCGATGGTCGTCTCCCCGCTCGGCTTGAACACGTCGAAGAACTCTCCGATGCGGTCGAGCGGCGTGTAGCGCCAATCGTCCTGCTTGCGCTCCGGCGCGGCGAAATCATTCACGTCGAACGAGCGCGGCTCCCTGTCGGCGCTCGACGGCATGGCCGCCGGCACCGCGTACGGGTCGTTCGGATCCGCGACGGGAATGGTGATTTCAGTATTGTTCGATGCCATGGGAATCAGCCCACCGATCCTTCCATCTGCAGTTCGACCAAACGGTTCAGTTCGAGCGCGTACTCCATCGGCAGCTCGCGGCTGATCGGCTCGACGAAGCCACGCACGATCATGCCCATGGCCTCCTTCTCCTCAAGGCCGCGGCTCATCAGATAGAACAGCTGATCCTCGGAGACCTTGGAGACCGTGGCCTCGTGGGCCATCGTCACGTCGTCCTCACGCACGTCCACATGCGGGTACGTGTCGGAACGGCTGAAGTCGTCCACCAGCAGGGCGTCGCACACGGTGGAGTTCGACGAGCCTTCGGCTCCGTCGACGATCTTGACCAGTCCGCGGTACGCGGAGCGGCCACCGCCGCGCGAGATCGACTTGGCGACGATCGTGGAGCTGGTGTGCGGAGCGAGATGAATCATCTTCGCGCCGGTGTCCTGATACTGGCCCTTGCCGGCGAAGCCGAGGGACATGGTCTCGGCCTTGGCGTACGGCTCGGCGAGAATGCACGCCGGGTACTTCATCGTGGCCTTGGAGCCGATGTTGCCGTCAACCCATTCCATCGTGCCGCCCTCGCGCACGTAGGCGCGCTGGGTGACGAGGTTGTAGACGTTGTTCGACCAGTTCTGCACGGTGGTGTAGCGCACGCGCGCATGCTTCTCGACGATGATCTCGACGATGGCGGCGTGCAGCGAGTCCTCGGACCAGATCGGGGCGGTGCATCCCTCGACGTAGTGCACGTAGGAGCCTTCGTCGGCGATGATCAGCGTACGCTCGAACTGGCCCATGGCCGGCGTGTTGATGCGGAAGTAGGCCTGTAGCGGGATGTCCACGTGCACGCCCTTCGGCACGTACACGAACGAGCCACCGGACCATGCGGCAGTGTTGAGGGCGCCGAACTTGTTGTCTTCGGGGCTCACGACGGTGCCGAAGTACTTCTTCACCAGGTCGGGGTATTCGCGCACGGCGGTGTCGGTGTCCACGAAGATCACGCCCTGGTCGGCGAGGTCCTTCTGGATGGAGTTGTAAATCACTTCGGACTCGTACTGCGCGGCCACGCCGGAGACCAGACGGCTTTTCTCGGCCTCGGGGATGCCCAGTCGGTCGTAGGTGGAGCGGATGTCGTCCGGCAGCTCCTCCCACGTCTTGGCCTGCTTGTCGATCGGCTTGACGTAGTACTTGAAGTCGTCGGCGTTGAATCCGCTCAGGTCCACGCCCCAATCGGGCATCGGCTTCTCAAGGAACGCCTTGAATCCGCGCAGACGCATGTCGAGCATCCACTGCGGCTCGCCCTTGTCCGCGCTGATGTCACGCACGACCTGTTCATCGATGCCGCGCTTCGCGGCCTCGCCGGCCGCGTCGGAATCATGCCAGCCGTAGGTGTAATCACCGAATTGCTGGATGATCTCGTCATCCTTTTTGAGTTTCTCTTCGTCCACACGCTGGCGATCGGCCACATACTGGCTCATCTCCACGTCGGACGCGGCGTTGGGCGCCTGCTGGGTGTCGCTCACCTTGACGCTGCCTCCTATTCATCACATAGTTCCTACGTTAAGTTAGCAGAACCTCACGGCGAACTCCACAGCAGACCCGCATGTTGGCTTAGCGCAAAACGTGAGCTTGCTTATATTGCGACTTCTTCGCAATGATCGCCGGACCGGCACTAAACAACGATGGGGATGCCCTTTCGGGCATCCCCATCGTCGCGTATCAGTCTACTCTTAAAGCCACACGCTCAGGCCTGACGGGCTTCCTGATGATCCAGCGCGGCCTTGACGAGCCCCGCGAACAGGGGGTGGGGCTTGGTCGGGCGGGACTTGAACTCCGGGTGAGCCTGGGTGCCGACATAGAACGGGTGCACATCCTGCGGCAGCTCGACGAACTCGGTGAGCTCGCCGTCCGGGCTCTGACCGGAAATGCGCAGGCCCCCCTCGCGCAGGAGATCCTTGTAGGCCACGTTCACCTCATAGCGGTGGCGGTGACGCTCGGTGACATGCGTGGTGCCGTACAGCTGCGCAACGAGGGAGTCCTCCTCCAGCTCGGCCGGGTAGCTGCCCAGACGCATGGTGTGGCCCATGTCGCCGTGGCCGGCGACGATGTCCTTCTGCTCCTCCATCGTGGCGATGACCGGGTTGGAGCAGTCGGGCTCGAACTCGGAGGAGTTCGCGTCCTCGATGCCCAGCACGTGGCGAGAGTATTCGATGACCATGGACTGCAGGCCGAGGCACAGGCCGAGAGCAGGCAGCTTGTTTTCGCGCGCGTACTTGAGCGCGCCGATCTTGCCGTCGATGCCGCGGATGCCGAAACCGCCGGGGATGACGATGCCGTCGACCTGGTCAAGCGCGGCGGCCGCGCCTTCCTCGGTCTCGCACTTGTCGGCGGCGACCCACTTGACGTTGACCTTGGCCCAGTTGGCGAAGCCGCCGGCCTTGATGGCCTCGGTGACGGACAGGTAGGCGTCCGGCAGGTCGATGTACTTGCCGACGATCGCCACGTTGACCTCGTGCTTGGGGTGGTGCACGCGCTCCAGCAGGTCAGCCCACTCGTCCCAGTCGACGTCGTGGAACGGCAGCCCCAGCTCGCGCACCACGTAGGCGTCAAGGCCCTCGTCGAACAGGATGCGCGGCACGTCGTAGATGCTCGGCGCGTCCACGCAGTTGACCACGCCCTCCTCATCCACGTCGCACATCAGGGAGATCTTGTCCTTGATGGACTTGTTGAGCGGGCGGTCGGAACGCAGCACCAGCGCATCCGGGGAAATGCCGAGCTGGCGCAGCATCATCACGGAGTGCTGGGTCGGCTTGGTCTTGAGCTCGTGCGCGGCGGAGATGTAGGGCACCAGGGAGACGTGCACGAACATGCAGTTCTCGGCGCCGAGGTCGCGACGCACCTCACGGGCCGCCTCCAGGAACGGCTGGGATTCGATGTCGCCGACCGTGCCGCCGATTTCGGTGATGATCACGTCGACATCATCGCTCGCCTGGGCGCGCATGCGGGACTTGATCTCGTTGGTGATGTGCGGGATGACCTGCACGCACTGGCCGAGGTACTCCCCCGCGCGTTCCTTGCGCAGCACCTCCTGATAAATCTGCCCGGTGGTGACGTTGGCCTTCTGGGAGAGGAACACGTCGAGGAAGCGCTCGTAGTGGCCGATGTCGAGATCGGTCTCGGCACCGTCTTCGGTCACATAGACCTCGCCGTGCTGGAACGGGTTCATGGTGCCCGGGTCGACGTTGATGTACGGGTCGAGCTTCTGCTGCAGCACATGGATGCCGCGGCTGCGCAGCAGACGACCGAGTGAGGAGGCGGTCAGGCCTTTTCCGAGGGATGAGACCACGCCACCGGTAACGAAGATGTGCTTGGTGATGTGTTCTTGAGAATTGCCATGTTGTCTTCTAACCATGGAATTTCACTGTATCATCTGCCTATGACGGATTCCTGTGCGGCATGATTGGGCCGCCGCCCGCGCAACGGCTCGCCGGCCGTCTCGGACTGCGGGCTGCGGTGGTCGCGGTCATGGCGGCGTTGGCCATGTTGCCGCAGGTCATGTCCGTCAGCGCGTTGCGCTCGGAGCCCGCGCATGCAGCGACGAGCGGCATCACGCTTCGCGCCGGGGAGAATCTCACGCTTGCGGGTCATGCGTTCACGGTGACGCGCACCGGCCGATATGACGATGTCAGGCATGCCGGCGGTACAGTGACCGGATTCGATGTCGTCGGCGACACGGCATGGAGAACCGCGTCCTCCATGCAATCGTCGCCTCGAAACGAAACCGGCATGACGAACGAAACCGGAATGACGGTTGACGAAGCACAGGCATACAACCGGAGGCTCATTGATTCAGGACAATACGATCTCGGGCAACCGGATGCCGAGCAACAGAACGGCTCCGGAGATTCGGGCACGGTCATCGGCAGGATACTGATTCCGACCATATCGACTGACTTGCCCATCCGCCAGAGCTCTGACGCAGAGACGCTGCGGCTCGGTGCCGGCCTGCTACACGACACCAGTCTGCCCGTCGGAGGCCCCGGAACCGCAGGATGCACCGCAAGACGATCGATCCCGATATATGGGCTTCATGCCGACGATCCCGGCAACGACGATTCCCCTCGTGACGTTCACACACGCAATCGGCACGGAACTTCAAAGGCTGTTACGGAATCGTACCAATAGCCTCATATCCCGCCATGCCACACGAACAACGGCCTCTGCATCATCCCGCCAAAGCCCCATCCCGACACCATCAAATGGGACTTTGGCAGGATGAGGCTTACAGCAACAATGCACCCTCATATCCTGGCATCAAACATGGGGGGCACGGATGCAACACCCGTTGATTTTGACGGGGGTATATAAGGGGGTTACTATGGGGAAAAACCTGAAAGCATATGATGAGGTATGTGATTGTATGGGGATTTTCGATGACCTGACTGGGACAATCGGCATGGTTGATGATGACAGGCGGTCATTGGATTCGCTGGAGCGTCTCGTTCTCGAAATGACACCTGGACTGCGCATAGCCTGGTCGGTCATCGACGGGCCGCGCGCCGTGAGCCTGACGCTGGACGCCCGGACGAGACCAGATCTGGTCCTGGTCGACCTGTCGATGGAATCCATGTCGGGCGTCATGGTATGCCGTCGTATCCGCCGACGCGACAGCATGGTGAAGCTTCTGGCCATGACCTCGTTCGCCAAGGAGACGTTCGGATTCGACGTGGCGCAGGCCGGCGCCCAAGGACTGGTCAGCAAGAACGACGAGCAGGAAATACTCGAAGGCTTGGCGACGGTACTTGGCGGAGGCGTTTACGGTGATTTCGGGTTCGTTGACGCCCGTGCCTCATTCGACCAGCTCGCGCATGAGACGCCGAAACGGGCTGACCTGGTCTCCAACCGCGAAGTGCAGGTGCTCGATCTTATGCCGCGTGGGCTGACTGACTTATCGATAGCGAAACGGCTCGGCATTAAAGCGGCCACCGTGCGCAAGCACGCGCAGTCATCCATGCAGAAGCTCAACGCCGAAAACCGCGTCCAGGCGGTGCTCAAATGGACCGGGCATCATACCGAAGACGGCATGCGCCGTCAGGGATGATGCCCGTCACACAATCTACCGGTCGAACGCGGTCAGCCGCGTCGAGCCGGCCGACACCTCGCTCGACGCGGATCAGCAGCCCGTCGAATCGTAGGAATCACCGTACGAATCATAGGAGTCGTCGCCGGAGTTTCCGTTCGAGTCGCCGCGCGGAACCTCGATGTAGCCACCGTTGTTCTTGTTGTTCGAACCGCCGTTCGTCGTCTGCGACGTTTCGGTGCCCTTGCCGTCGCCGTCCTTGGACGTCAAAGCCCAAACCAGCACGCCGATCAGGGCCAACCAGCGGGCCAACGCGACGACGATAGAGAGATTCGCCTCATCGTTCATGGACACCACACTAGGCGCAGCACGCCCGACGCACAAGCGCCCAAGCGATGATGACCCCGTTGAAACGATCCTACGCCTGCGGATCAGTCGACGAGATGAGCGATGGCGTCCAGCGCAAGCTTGTAACCGTAGAATCCCATTCCCGTGATGGTGCCGGTGGCGACCGGGCTGATGACCGAACGCTTGCGGAACTCATCACGGGCGGAGGGATTGGAGATGTGCACCTCCATCAGCGGCAGTCCGGCATCGCCCACCATGTGCGCGGCGTCGGCCAGCGCGTACGAGTAATGCGTGAATGCGGCCGGGTTCATCACCACCGGGGTCTGCTCGTCGACGGCCTGATGCATCCAGCGCACCATCTCGGCCTCGTCGTCGGTCTGGCGCACCTCGACCTTCAGCCCGAGCGCGGCGCCCCACTGGGAGCATTGCGTGCGCAGCGTCTCAAGATCCTGCCTGCCGTAGACGTCCGGCTGACGCACTCCGAGGCGGCCCAGATTCGGTCCGTTGACGACTATCACCTTGGTCATGATGCACTTTCCTTTGGCTGATGATTGATATTGCTGGGGTGGGCGAAAACACGACTCGGACCGGTCATGTGGAGACCGGTCCGGCGTCGTCACGCCTGGATACGTCTGAACGCCTCCTCGACCGCGTCCGCCGGCGGATCGTCCAGATGCACCGGATGGCCGATCGAATCGAGCACGACGAACCGCAGCTTGTTGCCACGAGCCTTCTTGTCGCGGTGCATCAGCGCCAGCACTTCGTCGAACGTGCCGCCGTTCCATGAGGTCGGCAGACCGAGCGAGCCAAGCAGAGAGCGGTGATAATCGACCAGATCCTGGTCGATATAGCCCAGCAGATGACCCAATTCCGCCGCATACACGCATCCGACCGCGACCGCGTTGCCGTGGCGCCAGCGGAAATGCTCAAGTTTTTCGATGGCGTGGGCGAGTGTATGGCCGTAGTTGAGGAATTCACGCAGGCCCGCTTCCTTGAGGTCCGCGGAGACGTGGTACGCCTTGACCCGGACCGTGCGCTCGATCAGCTCGGCGACCACGTTCTCCAGACCGCTGCCAAGGAACGTAGCCCCGCCGAATGCGCGAAGTTCGGCCGCATGCTCTTCAAGGATGTGCAGGATTTCGGGGTCCTTGATGAATCCCGATTTGGCGACCTCGCCCAGCCCTTCGATGAAGATGTCGTTGGGCAGCGAGACGAGTGTCTTGAGGTCGGCGAGCACGCCGGCAGGCGTGTAGAACGACCCGACGAGGTTCTTGCCCTGCGGCGTGTTGATGCCGGTCTTGCCGCCCGTAGAGGCGTCCACCATGGCGAGCAGCGACGTGGGGCAATTGACGTACCGCACGCCGCGCATCCATGTGGCGGCCACGAAACCGGCCAGATCCGTGGCGGCGCCTCCGCCGACGCCCACCACGGCGTCGGAGCGTGTGAAGCCCTCGTCGCCGAGCCGCTGCCAGATGCCGTTGGCGACCTCGATCGTCTTGCCCGCTTCGGCGTCGGGGATCACGATGTCCGACACCTGGTAGCCGCCCTGTCGCAGCAGCGTGCGGGCACGGTCGGAATGACGCTGCACCGGCTGCGTGTGGATCAGGGCTATCCGGACCGGCTTCGGCCCCAGCACCTCGGAGAGGTGGTTCATCGCCCCTTCCCCGATGCTCACGTCATAATCCTCGATGGTCGCGCCGGTCACATGAACCGTTCGTTCGGTAATCATATCCATCATCTTCCTCGCCGCGGCGAGCGGCGTCTGCCCGTATGTTTCGACATGGACGTTCGCCACCCGGTAGTACACTGGGTCGCGCTGGCGGTACAGCTTCTTCCAGCGGGCATTGGCGTCCCCCTGCAGCATCGGCCGGCCGCCACCGCGATGGGCCCGTTCCATGGCCTCGCGCGGGTCGGCCATGAGATACACGACCTTGCCGCCGTCCTCGATGTATTCCTTGAGATCGTCCTGCACCGCGGGCGTCATCGGGGCGCCGCCGCCCAGGGCGAAGACGCCTCCGAACCCGTGCAGCATCCCGGCGATGACCTCGGATTCGACCTCGCGGAACGCGGGTTCGCCGTGACGCTCGAAATATTCGGGGATGCGCATGCCGACCTCGTGCTCGATTTCGACGTCGGCATCCGCGAACGGCAGCGACATCAGCTGCGCGACCTCCTTGCCGACACGGGTCTTCCCGGCGCCCATCATACCGATGATGACGGCGACTGGTCGAGTGGGCATGGTTTCTCTCCCTTGGTTCAGGACGTACGGTTCGTTGCGGATGACGTTACCGCGCCGTCAGCGCATGTGCTCCGGCCAGGAGGCGACGTACTGCTCGAAGTTGCGGCGCGTCTCCGCTACGCTGTCTCCGCCGAACTTGTCAAGGGCGTATCGCGCCAAGATGAGCCGGACCATGGCCTCGGCCACGACGGAGGCCGCAGGCACGGCCGTGGTGTCGGAACGCTGGTTGATGGCGGATGCGGCCTCGCCGTCGGTGACGTCGACCGTGCGAAGGGCGCGCGGAATCGAGGGGATCGGCTTCATCGCGGCCCGTACGCGAATCGGCTGGCCGTTCGACATGCCGCCTTCGATGCCGCCCGCACGGTTGGTCAGTCGCGTGATGCGCCCATCTGCGCCGGGGACCATCTCGTCATGCGCCTGCGATCCGGGGCGCACGGCCTCCAGGAACCCGTCGCCGATCTCCACGCCCTTGATGGCCTGGATGCCCATGACCGCCGAGGCCAAGGCAGCGTCGAGCCGGCGATCCGATTCGACGTAGGTGCCGATGCCGGCGGGCACGCCGTATGCGAGCACTTCGATCACGCCGCCGACGGTATCGGCGGTGGACTTGATCTCGTCGATGCGCGCGATCATCCTCTCCTCGGCCGCCTTGTCCAGCGTACGCACCGGGGATGCGTCCAGCGCTTCGACGTCGTCGGGGGTCGGCAACGCTGCGTCATCGGCGTCCTCAACGCCCGCCCCTCCGATGGAGATCACATGCGACACGGTGCGAATGCCGAACGCCTGCTCAAGGAACCGCGCGGCGACCGCGCCCAGCGCCACGCGGGACGCGGTCTCGCGCGCGCTGGAGCGCTCCAGCACGGGTCTCGCGTCGTCGAACCCGTATTTGCGCATGCCGGTGAGGTCGGCGTGTCCCGGCCGCGGCCTGCTCAGCGGGGCGTTGCGCCCCTCACGCGGCAGATCGTGGTCGAGTGGATCCGCGCTCATCACCTCGGTCCATTTCGGCCATTCGGTGTTCGCGATCTCGATGGCCACCGGTGATCCCAGGGTCTCGCCGAAACGCACGCCGGTGAGCAGACGCACCTTATCCTGCTCGAACTTCATGCGCGCGCCGCGCCCGTATCCCAGGCGCCGTCTCGCCAATGCATCGACGACGTCATCGCTGGTGACCCGAACGCCCGCAGGCAGCCCCTCGATCATCGCGACCAGCGCCTCGCCGTGTGATTCCCCCGCCGTCTGCCAGCGCAACATGCCATGCTCCTTTGATTCAATCGGTAACTTCGCTATATCTTATGTCATGACCTACCTTGCATACCTTCCCAGCTTGATATGTGGTATCGCCGTGAGTGTCGAGGACATTCGGCGCCGGCGTGTGCCGCGCCTGTGGATCGCCATCGGGTGCCTGACACAGCTGGTGGCGGTCATCATCGTCGCCGTCATGGCGAACACGATGTTCCTGCTGGTGCAGGCCCCTCTGTTCGCCGTGCTCAGTGCCGTGCTGCAGGCCGGGCTGGCGATGGCCAAGCCCGGATCGATGGGGTTCGGCGACGTGACCTGCACGCTGGCCATGGGCCTGGCCGTGGGGATGGCCGGGCTGACCGCCGTGGTGGTCTGGTGGCTGGCCATGGGTCTGCTGGGATTGGCATGGATGGCGCTGTGGCTAAGGTTCGATCCCCAGCGCCGATCCGACCATGCGGGCAAGGTCCCGTTCGCACCCGCGATCGTCTGCGCGGCGGTGGTCGCGGTCATCGCGACGACGCTGCTTTAGTTCGCGCTCTTGTTGTTGTCCTTGTATTCCTTGACGTACTGCTCGAACTGCGCGTTCTGCTCCTCGACGGAGCCGGTGGTGAATTTCGTCTCGCCGGTACTCAGGTTCACGGTGACGAAATACAGCCAGTCACCCTGCTCCGGGTTCATCGCCGCCTGGATGGCGCTGTCTCCCGGATTGCTGATGGGCGTGGGGGTGAGTCCCTTGTTGACGCGCGTGTTGTATTTGTTCGACGAGTCGTTGAGCTGCGCGTTGGTCAGCTGCGTGCCGTTGATGCCCAGACCGTACGCGGTGGTCGAATCCATGCCCAGCGTCATGTCGCGGTCGAGACGGTTGAGGATGACGCGGGTCACCTTGCCGTAGTAATCGGACGAATTGACCTCGGCCTCCGCGATGGAGGCGATGATCAGCAGCCGCTGCCGCTCGTTGCCGGTGGGCACGTGCATCTCGTTGAGCTTGGAGACGCGCTTGTCGACGATGGTCTTCAGGATCTTCTGCGCGGAGCCGAGTCCCTTGACGTCGTACTTGCCGGGTTCCAGCCATCCCTCGAAGTTGCCGCCGGCTTCCGCGGGCAGTATTCCCTCGCCTTTGGCGTCGATGATCTTCTGGAATTCGGATTCGTCGATCTCGCTGAGCGCCGCGGCCTTCTTGATGACGTCGGACACCCGCTCCCCCGCGTTGACGTCGAGGAAGCCCTCCGCCTTGCTCTGATCGGACAGGATCGCCGCCACGGACGACGCGGGCATGTGCTTGCGCAGCTGATAGGTGCCCGGGTACAGCGTCATACCCGATGAGACACCGGTGAACGCGTCCGCGGACTTGACCACTTCGGCCTCGACGAGACGCTTGGCGATGCTGGACGGGCTCTCGCCCTGCGAGACGGTGAACTCCACGGACCCGTATCCCTGACCGCTGTAGTCCTGCACGGAGTAGGTGTCGCCGTCGTTGCGGTCCCTGATGGCGCGCAACGCCCTGACTCCGAAGAACCCGCCGGCTATGACCACGACGAGCACCGCGACGACCATGGTCAGCACGATGATGGTCTTGCGGCGGCGGACATTGCGCCGACGGCGCATTTCACGCCGTGATTTCGGCGGTTTGGGGGGCTTTACCGACGTGGTGTTGCCTTTGGAGTCGACCCAATGGGTGTTCTCCTCGAAAAAATCGGCGAGGTCATCTGACACTAGCTCTCTCCTCACACTTTCATGGCGCCGTCCAACGCGGTCTGCAATATCACGACAGCTGATTGCTGATCGACCACCGGACGATGACGGCGGGACCCGAGTTGTGCTTCCAGCAATTGCCGATGCGCGCTGACCGTGGTCAGCCGTTCATCCAATAATGTTACCTGAGGAATGTGGTACAACGCGAAATCGTGTTCATCCATCAAGTTGCGCATGCGCTTTTCCAGGTTCGCGCTCCAACGGCGAGCCTTCTTCGCGCTTTTTCCTTCGGTGCCGTCAAGTTGAAGCGGCAGTCCCACCACAATGTGGTCCACCGCTTCGTCCTCGATGACGGTAATGACGTCATCCAGCGCACGGAACGAATCGCCGTATGCCTGGATGTTGCCATAGGGATGGGCAAAGGTGAGCTCAGGGTCGGACAATGCGAGCCCGACCCTGGCGTCGCCCAAATCAACGCCTAGCCATACCACCGGATGGTTCAGCCCTTCAGCGCCTCGGCCTCAAGTGCCTTCAGCGCCTCGTCGATGCGGCTCGCGTCGGAGCCGCCGCCCTGGGCGAAGTCCGGCTTGCCGCCGCCACCGCCGCCGAGCATCTTGGATGCCCCGCGAACCAGGTCGCCGGCCTTGATGCCGTTCTTGCGGGCGACCTCGTTCGTGGCCACGGCGACCATCGGCTTGTCGTCCTCGGAGACGCCGGCAAGCGCGACGACGACCGGCGCGTCCTCGCCGAGCTGGGCGCGGACGTCCATCACGGTCTTGCGCAGCGCGTCGAACGAGCCGAAGTGGCCGACGTTCTTCGCAGCGACCTTGACACGCGCCGCGGACGTCTTCGCGGCCGCGACGAGCTGGGGCACGGACGCGGCCAGCTGGCCTTCGTACATGGCGGCCAGACGGCGGTCGGATTCCTTGAGCTTGGCCAGCAGCGTGTTGACGCGCTCCGCCAGCTCGTCCGGGCGTGCGTTGAGCTTGTCGGACAGCTGGGAGACCAGGGCGTGCTCGCGGGCGTTGAACTCGTAGGCGCCCTGGCCGACGACGGCATCCACACGGCGCACGCCGGAGCCGATCGAGGCTTCGGACATGATGTTGATCGAGCCGATCTTGCCGACGTGGTCGACGTGGGTGCCGCCGCACAGCTCGCGGCTCCAGCCGTCCTCGCCGATGGAGACCACGCGCACGACGTCGCCGTACTTCTCACCGAACAGGTGCATCGCGCCGAGCGCGATCGCGTCGTCGAACTTCATTTCGGTGGTGGTGACGATCAGGTTGTCGCGCAGACGGTCGTTGACTCGCGCCTCGACGGTGTTCATCACGTCCTTGCTCGGTGCCGACGACCACTGGAAGTCGAAGCGCAGGCGGTTCGGCGCATCCTCGGATCCACGCTGCGTAGCCTGGGGGCCGAGCTCCTCGCGCAGGGCCTTGTGGACCATGTGCGTGGCGGTGTGCGAGCGGGCGATGGCGCCGCGGCGGGCGAGATCGATGCTCGCGCTCACCTCGGTGCCGACGGCCAGCGTGCCTTCGGTCAGACGGCACTGGTGGACGATGAGATCCTTGATCGGCTTCTGCACGTCGTCGACTTCGAGCACCGCGCCATCGTCGGACAGGATCTCGCCCTGATCGGCGAGCTGGCCGCCGGCCTCGGCGTAGAACGGCGTACGGTCGAGGATGACCTCGACGTTCGCGGGGGCGCTGACGGCCGGAACCGACCCCTTGCCCTCCTGCATGATGCCGAGGACGCGGCCGCGAGCGGACATGTCGGTGTAGCCGAGGAAGTCGATGGGCTGCACGAGCGTCTTCTTGAAGTCGTCGTACACGCTCAGGTCAACGTTGTGGCGCTTCTTCAGCGCATCGGCACGGGCGCGGGACTTCTGCTCGCTCATCAGCTCGCGGAACTTGGCCTCATCGACCTTGACGCCCTGGTCGGCCGCCATCTCCAGCGTCAGCTCGATCGGGAAGCCGTAGGTGTCGTGCAGCGTGAACGCATCGTCGCCGGAGACGACCGGGTCGGAGGTCTTCTTCGCCTTGTTGACGGCGACGTCGAGGATTTCGATGCCGTTGTCGAGCGTGCGGCGGAACGCGTCCTCCTCGCCGTAGGCGGATTCGGAGACGTCATGGAACGTCTTTTCGAGCTCCGGGTAGCTGGCGACCATCGCGTCCTTGGAGACGGGAAGCAGGTGCGGGATCACCGGCTCGGTGACGCCCAGCACGCGCATGGCCTGGATGGTGCGGCGCAGCAGTCGGCGCAGCACGTAGCCGCGGCCGACGTTGGACGGGCGCACGCCGTCGGACATGATCATCAGCGCGGAACGCACGTGGTCGGCCACGACGCGGAACTTGACGTCCGCGGCCGCGTCCTCGCCGTACTTGCGGCCGGAAAGCTGCTCAGCCGCTTCGATGACCGGGTAGACCTCGTCGGTCTCGTAGATGTTCTGCTTGCCCTGCATCAGGTAGGCCAGACGCTCCAGACCGGCACCGGTATCGATGTTCTTCTGGTTGAGCTCGCCGACGATGTGCAGGTCGGTCTTGGACTTGACGTTGTCGACCTCGTAGTTCTCGAACACGAGATCCCAGATCTCGATGAAACGGGTCTCGTCGGCCGCGGGGCCGCCGTCCTTGCCGTATTCGGGTCCGCGGTCCACGTAGATCTCGGAGCAGGGGCCGCCGGGGCCGGGGCCGCCGGTGGTCCAGAAGTTGTCTTCCATGCCGAAGATCTGCATGTGCTCGGGGTCGAAGCCCTCGTTCTTCCAGATCGAGCGGGCTTCCTCATCATCGGTGTACGTGGTGACCCACAGCTTCTCGGGATCGAAGCCGTAACCACCTTCGGGCTGCGGCGTGGTCAGCAGCTCCCAGGCGTAGTGGATCGCCTCCTCCTTGAAGTAGTCGCCGAAGGAGAAGTTGCCGAGCATCTGGAAGAAGGTGCCGTGACGGGTGGTCTTGCCGACCTCGTCGATGTCGAGCGTGCGCACGCACTTCTGGTTGGAGGCCATGCGCTTGTGGGGAGGGGTCTGCTCGCCGAGCAGGTACGGGATGAACGGCACCATGCCGGCGATGGTGAACAGCGTGGTCGGGTTCGGCGAGATCAGTGACGCCGAAGGCATGACCAGATGGTCGTGCTTGGAGAAGTAATCCAGATAGCGCTTCGCGATTTCTGAAGTGCGCATGAGTTGGTGAGCTCCCTTGTGGGTTGGGGCCGTGCTGGCCCGCATGCAAAATGATAGATAAAAATTTAAACAGCTGTTATGCGTGTGAAAGTGGGGGGCATGCCCCGGATTCGCTACCGCGCGGCGCGGTCGATGTAATGTTGGTTGAGCTCAGCCTCGCGGGCTCGGCGGGTGGCGTTGAACTCGTTGACCAGGCCTTCCAGCGTCCTCATGCCCACATGGTCCTGATCCGGGCCGAACACGAACGCTCGTGCGGCGTCAGGGGTGTTGGCCTTGACATAGGCCTGGGCTTTGATGACGGCTAGGGCGCCGACGGTCACACCGACACCGATCCAGAACAATCGTTTGAACATCACTGAGCCTTGCTTTCCTGCTGTCCGGAGCCTTCGACGGAGTCACGGCCGGTGCTCTTCTTGGCGACGAACGACTGCGCGGTGGATTTCAGCGCATAGAAGAACGACGCGATCTTGATGACGGGCTTGCCGAGGAACGAACCGTAAAGATCGGTCAGGGCGCCTACGTTGTTGGCAGTGGACGACGCGGCCGCGGAGATCCTGTTGACATCCTCAAGCGATTTGTTGACCTGCTTGACGGTGGTGACGCCCTCATCGAGGGCCGGGATGGCGTGCTCCCCCGACTCGCGCACGGTGTCCGCGATCTGGTCGAACAGCTTGCCGAGGCGAATCAACGGATAGATCATGAAGCCCGCAAGCACGGCGAACGCTATTGCCGCGATAAGGCCGGCGATCTGGCCAACACCCATGTGTACCTCTTTTCCGTCCCACAGGCATACGCCCGTGCACACAATACCCGCAACACACTAGCCGTCACCCGAGACCGACGCTGCCGGCGGCATGCGGGTCGGCCGGCCCGGTCGCGCGTCTCACTGATTGTATGACACGACGCTGAGAGCCACTTCGAACGGCTTGGTCGTATCGAAATCAAGGCACGTAACCGACCCGTTGGCCGGCCTCTCGCTCAGGTCATACCCTTCCGGCGCGAAGCGGTGCATGAGGCTGAGCAGCGTATTGCCATGGGATATCTGCAGCACGTCGTCGCCGTCCTTGAGATCCGGGTTGGACGCGATCAGGGAAAACGCCCCGTGCACGCGGACCCAGTATTCGGCGTCGGATTCCGCGTCGTGGAACGGGTCGGCCTCCTTGAGGAAGTCGCGGGTCGCGGCGAGGCCGTACTTGGCGACGATGTCGTTGTAGTCCTTCGCGCCGTGGGGCCCTCCCGCGGCCGTCCAGGCGAGCGACATGTCCTGACCTTCGAAATAGCCGTAGCACTGCTCGCGGAAATGCATGTCCGACACGAGCACCGGCCGGGCGTTGCCGACCTCCTCGTTCACGTCGAGGATGCGCTTCGCGGTGATCTGCGCACGCGACGTATCGGAGCAGTACGCGGCAGCGAACCGCACGTACTTGAGTTTTTCCGCCGCCTTGTCGGCGTCCGCCAACCCCGCTTCGGTCAGCGGCGCATTGCACCATCCCTGAAGTCGGTTATACCTGTTGAACGTGGTCTGTCCGTGGCGGACAAGATGCAGATGGAGAATCATACCGACGATTATTCCATGCTTCCCGCATGCCACAAAACCCGCCGCGCCCATCGCCACAGACCCCTCCAGTCTGCTAACGCCCCCGCTGGCGGGGGGGCTGGCATGCGCGGCATGACTGGGGGGGGTGGTTCTCAGCTCAATGGAACAGCCCATACTCAGTCCCTACCCATCCGTCCGGCTGATTCGCTCCCATCCCGTGTGCCACACCAGGCGAAAAACACCCCAAAATCGCATGGTGTGGCACAGCAGAGAGCCACACCATGCGATGTGAGCCTTCACATCACGTGGTGTGGCAAAGCACGGGTCGCGGAAACCGCCATTTTCCAATGACCGGTGAATGGGCCCGGAATCACCCTTGGCCACACCAGCCCCAAAACCCTCAAAAAACGCATGGTGTGGTACAGGCGATAGCCGGATGACGATCGGCGGGGAATCATCCCCACGCCTTTCCCGCGAAAGTCCCATCCGGCGACGAATAAATGGGACTTTCGCCGGATGAACACATATGAACACAGGTAAACACAAGCGCAAGAACACCAATAAACGCGAACGCGGGTTCAGGTCACAACTATAGCCATGAAACCCGCGGTGAAGTAGACTAGGCCACATGAGAGAGCAAGAACAGAAGGGGCTGCCTGACAGCCAGCGGCAAATCCGTTTCGACGGCATCGACGGCCTGCGTGCCGTGGCGATACTCGGCGTGGTCGCATTCCACACCCGCCCATCGCTGCTTGAGGGTGGTTTCATCGGTGTCACCATGTTCTTCGTGATCACCGGCTTCCTAGCGACTCGTTCGGTGATTCGCGCAGTGGACAGCCATGGCACGTTCCAGTATGGAAGGTATCTGGGGCGCCGGATCAAGAGGCTGTGGCCGGCAACACTGGCCACAATCGCCCTGACCGCTCCGTTCGCATGGCTGTTCGCCCCGAGCCTTCTCGACAAGGTGCGCACCGACGCGCTTCCAGGCGCGCTGTTCGCCAGCAACTGGGTGAACATCTTCCGCAAACTTCCCTATTTCGCGGCGGCCGGACTCCCCTCCCCTCTGACGCATATGTGGTTCCTTGCGCTGGTCATGCAGTTCTATCTCGTATGGCCGCTGCTGATCATGGCGATCGGCCGTCTCGTTCGCGTCAAATGGGCTCGGACCGTCGTGATGGTGATAATCGTGCTTGCGTCGAGCGCGGCGATGTGGCTGCTGTTCGATCCCGACGACACGTCGCGCGTGTATTACGGTACGGATACGAGGCTCGCGGAGCTGGCGATGGGGGCGATGCTGGCGATGCTGATGCAGCGTGCCGACCGGACCGCTGACGATCGCAAGCAGAGAGACGACGGTCGCGGCGCGTCCGCTATCATCCTGGACGTGTTCGGCTGGCTGTCGTTGCTGGCCCTATGCGCCGGTTTCTGGTTCATGAACGGCTATGACGACACGATGTATCACGGCGGGTACCTTGTCGCCGCCATATTGGGCGCCTTGGCCCTCGCCGGCGCCATCAGAGGAGTGAGCCTGCCGCGTGTGCTCGGCTGCGCTCCGCTGCGTTACCTAGGGTCGCGCTCGTATTCGCTGTATCTCATGCATTACCCGCTGCTGCAGTTCATGAATCCCGCCACCCGCACCGAAGCACTGCCGTGGTGGGGATGGCTGATTGAGGCGGCCGTGATATGGACGGCGACGGAGGCGTTCTACCAGCTGGTCGAGGCCTCTCGCATGTACGAGCCGACGCCGCGCAGCAGGCATGCGAGGGCATCGGTGGTGCCGAGCGGACGGCTGAGGCCGGGGTCATGGGTGATGGCGGCTCTCGGCATCGTCACCGTGGCCGCGCTCACCTGGGCGCCGGTGAATTGGGAGCAGATCGCCCACGACCGCATGATCCAACTCCGGCCCGAACTCGCCGAGCCGGCGAAACCTCTCGCCCTGCCCAAGCCGAAGAGCATCGAAAAGCCCTCGGACGACGGCACGACGAGCAACAATGCCACGACGAATCAGACGAATGACGACGGCTCCGAGCGGAACGGAGACAGCGCAAAGCCGACGTCTCCATCTGTCACGCCCATTGCGGAGAAGGTGCCCGACAACCTGGATGCTTCGAAATACCACTATGACCCCAATACAGGAAGCTGCAACGCCGACATCATGATGATCGGCGATTCCGTCACCTCCGGCACGAAGGATGCGATCCAGGCGGCGTTTCCGAACGGATACATCAATGGCAAGCCGAACCGTCAGATGCCTCAGGCCGTCAGCGTGTTCCAGCAGGCGACCACTGCCGGGCACAGCGGCAGCGTCATCATTTACGGGCTCGGAACGAACGGCATCATCCGCAACGAACAGGTGGTCCAGCAGCTGATCGACCTTGCGGGCGGCAAGCCGGTGTATTTCGTGACGATCCGTATGCCCTATCCGAACCAGGAGAAGAACAACAACTCGATGATGCGTGCCGCAGCCAGCCACAACGGCAATGTGGGCATCATCGACTGGTACAAGTACAGCGAGGGCCACGGCGAATACCTGTACGACGACGGCATCCATCCCAACATGACCGGCGCTTATGCGTATGCGACGATGCTGCGGCAGGCAGTGTGCGGCCAGTGACGATGAATGCGGCCGATGGCCGGCCGAACCCGTGGGAACAGGACCGGAATACACGAACGCCCCGGGCGCAATGCCACGGGGCGTTCGTGTGTATGTATGTCCTTACGCTGTAAATTACAGGTGGTGGATCCAGATCAGCGAGCGTAGAACTCGACGACGTACTGGATGTTGACCTGAACCGGGATCTCCTCGACTTCAGGCTTGCGGGTCAGGGTGGCCTTCAGGGAAGCCAGGTTCACGTCGAGGTAGCCGGGGACGGGCGGCAGCACATCGCGGTGCACGCCTTCGGCGGCGATCTGGAACGGAACCATGGTCTGGCTCTTGGCCCTCACCTGGATGGTCTGGCCGGGCTTGACACGGTAGGACGGACGATCCACGATGTTGCCGTCGACGAGGATGTGACGGTGCACCACGAACTGACGGGCCTGAGCGGTGGTACGGGCGATGCCGGCACGCAGCACGAGGTTGTCAAGACGGACTTCGAGATCGGTGAGCATCGCGTTACCGGTCTGGCCGGCGGTGCGGGTCGCCTTCTCGTAAGCGGAGCGAAGCTGCTTCTCGGAGACGCCGTACTGGGCGCGCAGACGCTGCTTCTCGCGCAGACGAACCGCGTAATCGGATTCGGTGCGACGACGGGTGCGGCCGTGCTCACCGGGAGCGTACGGGCGCTTTTCGAAGATGCGCTGAGCCTTGGGGGTCAGTGCGATGCCGAGGGCGCGGGAAAGGCGCACCTGACGGCGAGAACGCTGAACGTTGGTCATTCTTGTTCCTTTATTCTGTCGTTATCTGAACGGAACGCGAGGCTGTCCCCGCGCTGAGTCGGCCTCCCCAGTGCTTCGTCGTGACGTGCACGAACGGCGGAAAACCGCCGCCGACCCACTGATGGGCTAAGACTCCAGATAGCATCCGCCTTATGGCAGACACAATCGTTTATAATCGCATACCCTATGGACGACCCTGCGTGTCAGGCTCCGCCGGCCGGGGTGAGCCGCCCCGCATCCATGGCATACACGCGGTCGGCGTATGGCAACGTGTCGCCGTCATGGGTCACGATAAGCACCGCCGCCGTCTCATCGGCGACGTTGCGCAGCAGACGCATGACCATCGTGGTGCTCGTCGCGTCGAGATCGCCGGTCGGCTCGTCGAGGATCAGCAGCTTCGGCCCGTTCATGAGCGCCCGGGCGATGGAGACGCGGCGCATCTCGCCACCCGACAGCTCCTTGGGATAGCTGTCGGACAGGTCAGCCACGCCGAGTCGATCCAGCAGCATCGTCGCCCGTCGCTCCAGGGCGTCGGGCTCGTGCTCCGCCGTGAGATCATCGTCGATGACGTCGGGCATGTCGGCATCGTCCTGCTCACGTGCGGAATCGGCCGCGCCGGCGGCATCGGCTTCGCCGGGCGCCGCAACATCATCCGGCACCACCGTTTTCTTCGCCGGGTCAAACAGCACGGCCGGAAGAATGACGTTGTCGAGCACGGTGAGGTTGCCGAGCAGCGTCTGTCCCTGCGTGACGAACCCGAGCGTCGCGTTGCGCAGCTGCGAGAGCTCCTTGTCCGACAGCTTGGAGACGTTTCGGCCGTCGATCTCGACGGTGCCGGACGTCGGCTTGAGCAGGCCAGCGATCAGATTGAGCAGCGTGCTTTTGCCGTTGCCGGAACGTCCGATGATGGCGACCAGTTCGCCCTGGTCCATGGAGAAGCTCACGTGGTCGACGGCGGCGAAACGCGCGCCGCGCCGGGTGAATTCACGGGTCAGATCATTGATCTCAAGCATCGCCATGATGAATCACTCCCCCTCGCGCAACGTGAGATAGGTTTCGGGCGCGGACAGCTTGACCGCGGTGACGATTGACGCCAGCAGTCCGGTCGCGACGGCGAACACGAGGCTTATGGCGACGAGCGCGACGACCTTGAGCGCGTCGGTCTGCAGGTATGGCAGCTGCAGCTGCCTGCTGATCAGCGTGTTGAACGGGAACACCGCCAGAGACGCGCCCGCGATGCCGATGACGCCACCGACCAGTCCGATCAGCGCCGATTCCTTGACGATGAGCGCAATCAGTGTGCCGCGCGTGGCGCCCATGATGCGGTAGGCCGCGAATTCCTTCTTCCGCTCGTTCATCGCGGATGCGAACACTGCCAGCAGCACGATGAGGCCCATGATCCAGAACACTGCGACGAACAGCGTGACGTACCCGACCAGCGCGTCGAGGTTGGTCTTGGTAGTGGCTGTCACGCCGCCCGGATACACGAATCCGAGCCCTTCGAGACCGGATTCCTTGGTGATGTTGAGCGAGACCTGCTTGGCGTCATACCCGTCCTTGACCTTGATGAGGATCGCGGAGACCGCCTTGTCGGCGTATTCGGCGGGGATGGCCGTGTGTCCCACCGACGACGAGTACGAGACGATCGAGGGGATGGTGGACATATTGACGAACACCGAATTGTCCAGACTGGTGCCGGTCGAGCCGAGCTGGGCGGCGACCGGGAACTCATGCCCGTACAGCTTGATCGTGTTGTTGCCGGATACGCTGATGTTCGAGCCGGCTACGACTTCTCCGTCTTTCAGCGTCCCGTCGAACTGCGATGTGATCCAAGGGGTGATGACGAAGTCGGTCGCGGGGTTGAAGCCTATGATCTGCACCTTCTCGTCGCAGCATGCGGCCGCGAGCGATGATATGTACGTCTGGGCCGTGACTCGGGAGATGCCATCGGCCTTGGAGACCAGGTTCTCGATGTCGTTGGTGAAATAGAACGTGTTGGATCCGCCGTTGGTGAGCAGGGCCTCGGCTTTGGCGCCGGTATCCTGCGGCACCACCATGAGGTCGGCTCCCATGCGTTCCTGCATGCTGCGCAATCCGTTGCGCAGGTTCATGGACAGCAGCGAGCCGCCGAAGAACGCGAGCGTCAGCATCATGACGACGATGACGAGCGCAGCCGTGCGAAACGGCTTGCGCTTCAGGTTCTCCAGCGGCAGTCGTTTGAGGGTGATTCGTGTGATCATCGCTTGACGGGCTTGGAGTCAAGGTAGATGGCGACGACGGCGAACAGCAGTGCCAGAATGCCGATCACGATGAGCGTCGGCCTGGTGACCATATGGCAATGCATCATGGCGCCCTTGCACACGCCGATCAGCACCGTCGGCACGGCCAGCGACAGCAGTGCGTTCAAAGCGACGGCGATATTGAGACCTGTACGTATCTTCGGGCTGCAGAACAAAGCGATGATACCCAGCAGGGCGATGACCACGCCGATGCCAAGCTCCGCTTGCGCGGTGTAATGGCACGCCATGGGCATATTATCCTTGACCTCGCACACATGGGCGAATGCCTGCGGGGCGACGGCGATAAGCACGCCGAACACGATGGCCGGCAGCGATGCGAATAGTCTACGGAACATTGTTGTCTCCTCTCGGTTGAAGATGGACATCGATGATTATGTCAACCGTTTCCGGGAAACACAAGCCTTGACTTTTCAACGCTTTTCATATATGCGCCGGTCATCCGCCGGTAAGGTCCCGCCACCATCCTCCCGCTGGCGGGAGGATGGTGCGAAGCCGCCGGTGGGTGGTTACCTCAGAGCTTCTCCAGCGGCGCCACGCGCAGCATCAGCCGCTTGACGCCCGACGAGCCGAAATCGACCGTGATTACGGAGTTGCGGCCCTTGTCCTGCGTGTCGACGACGGTGCCCAGCCCGTACTGGTCATGCGTGACCTTGTCGCCGGCATGGAAGTCGGCGATGTTGAGATTGTTGTCCTTGCTGAGCGACGAGGCCGGTCTGGCCGACGAGAGGGATGACTTGGGAGCGGTGCGGCGCGTCGTGACCTTGCCGCCACGCGACAATCCCGTGGATGAGCCGAACCGGCTGCCCGACCTGTACTGCTGTCCGGAGCCCTGACGGCCGGAACCGCCATGGCGCGAAGATGAGCCGAATCCCCTGGCCCCGCCATATGACGAGCCCGATCCGCCGCGCGAACCGGAGCCGAACGACGAGGAACCACCGTACGAGGAACGTCCACGAGAGCCGTATGACGAGGAACCACCGTACGAGGACGACCCGCCGTATGTGGTGCCGCCGAAGTCGTCATCGTCCCATCCGCCGAACTCGTCGTCGAAGCCGCGGCGCGACCAGCCGGAGCGCATGCCCTCCATGCCGGTTTCGCGCCGTTTCCAGTCGATGAGCCGGTCGGGGATCTCATCGAGGAACTGGCTGGGCATCATCTCGTTGGCCTGCCCCCACTGCGCGCGCACGGCGGCACGGGTGACGTACAAACGACGCTTGGCACGCGTGATGCCGACATATGCCAGACGACGCTCCTCGGAAAGCTCGTCGGCGTCCTCCATCGCCCGCGAGTGCGGGAACGTGCCCTGCTCCATGCCGGTGAGGAACACGACGGGGTATTCCAGGCCCTTGGCGGTGTGCAGAGTCATCAACGTGACCTTGCCGGAGTCCTCGCCCTCGGAGGGCAGCTGGTCGGAGTCCGCCACCAGCGCCGTGGTCTCCAGGAATCCCGCGAGTGTGGCGTCCGGCGTGTTCTGCTCGAATTCGGCGGCGACGGACTGCAACTGGGACAGGTTCTCCACGCGGGAGGCATCCTGTGGATCCTCGGACCGCTGCAGTTCTTCGAGCAGACCGGACTGCGAGAGTACCTCCCCCACCACTTCGGACGGCTTGCCGTCATGTTCGGCCGCGAACGCGCTCAGGGAGCGCATCAGATCCCTGAATGCGGCGAGCTGCTTGCCGGTACGGGTGGGCACGCCGTCGATCTGGTCAAGATGGTCAATGCCGTCCCAGAACGTGGTCGCATGAGCATCGGCATATGAAACGATGATCGATTCGGCACGAGGTCCGAGACCGCGCTTGGGCACGTTGAGGATGCGCCGCATGTTGACGTTGTCGGCCGGATTGACGATGGCCTGCAGATACGCGATGGCGTCCTTGACCTCCCGCCGCTCGTAGAACCGCGTGCCGCCGACCAGCTGATACGGCAGTCCGGCATGCACGAGCGCGCCTTCAAGCGCACGCGACTGCGCGTTGGCACGGTACATGATGGCCATGTCCGAATACGGCGTGCCCTCCTCGGCGCGGACGCGAGCGATCTCCCCCGCTATCCACGCGGCCTCCTGCTCGGCGTTGTCCGCGGCATAGCCGACGATCGGGTCCCCGATGCCCAATGCGGTCCACAGCTTCTTGGGCTTGCGACCCTGGTTGTTGGCGATGACCGCGTTGGCCGCGTCGAGGATGGTCTGCGTGGAACGGTAGTTCTGTTCGAGCATGATGGTCTTCGCGTTGGGGAAATCCTGCTCGAAATCCTGGATGTTGCGGATGTCCGCGCCGCGGAACGCATAGATCGACTGGTCGGAGTCGCCGACGACGGTGATCCATGCCGGGCCGGCCCGCCCCGCCGAGGGGGCGTCCGGCACGACCTGCCCGGCCGCGTCCACGCCCGCCAGCTCGCGGATCAGCTCGTATTGGGCATGGTTCGTGTCCTGGTATTCGTCGACGAGGATATAACGGAACTTATGACGGTAATAGTCGGCCACCTGCGGTTGGGTGCGCAGCAGTTCGACCGTCCGGCCGATCAGATCGTCGAAGTCGACGGCGTTCGCCATGGCCAGACGATGCTGGTATTCGGCGTAGATGACGGAATACAGCACCTCGATGTCGCCGAAATTGCCGATCTGATAACCGCGCTGGCCGGGCCGGTAGTCGGGCGCGTAGCGCTTGAGCTGCTCCTGCCAGCCGATCAGTGAGTTCTTGTAGTCGGAGATGCGCGAGAGGATCGCGCGCGGCGTGTAGCGCTTGAGGTCGATGTTGAGATCGGCGCCGATCAGCTTGACGAGGCGCTCGCAGTCGGCGGTGTCATAGATGGAGAAGCCCGACGCCAGCCCTATCGACTGGCCGTCACGCCTGAGGATGCGCACGCATGCGGAATGGAACGTCGACACCCACATGCGCTGGGCGACCGGTCCGATCAGACCTTCGAGGCGTTCGCGCATTTCAGCGGCCGCCTTGTTGGTGAAGGTGATGGCGAGGATCTGGCTCGGCCATGCTCCGAATTGCGTGAGGATCCACGCGATGCGCCGGGTGAGCACGCGTGTCTTGCCGGATCCTGCGCCGGCGCCGATCAGCAGTGCGGGCCCCCGGTACTGCACCGCCTCGGCTTGCTGCGGGTTGAGGTCGCCGACGAGTTCCTCGGCGCTTCTTGCGATGAGATCCGGATCCTGCTGCACGCTGCTCCCCCTGACGGTTGACGATGATTCGGCTTTCCTGTTTACCACATGGTTCGGTCAGTGTCACTCGATATGGGCGACCTCCCATTCCGCCAACGCGTTCCTCAGACCGGAGGCATACAGGTCTTCGCCTTGTCCGGCCTGCGGGTGGATGCCGTCCGGTCCGAGCCAATCGGTGTGTGCCGCGATAGCACTGTTCCAGTCGACCAGAATCGAATCGGTGGGATGCTTGCGCACATAGTCGGAGGCCGCCTGATTGGCCACGGGAATCCACTCGCGGTCGCCATACGCATTGATGATGACCAGCACATGCCCATCACCCGCCGCGGCCGCAATCCGCTCGTATTCGCCGACCGTGGTCGCGCTGTTCGTGTTCAGCGAGATCACCACGTACTTGCGCAGACGGCCTTCCGCCTTCATCTGCGCGACGATACCGGGCGCGGTCAGGATGGACCGCGACACCTGGGCGTCCACGGCGATGCCGGGCAGTGACTTCTGCAATGCCGCCGACGCGCCCACGGTGACGGAGTCGCCGATCACGGAGACGTCCTCGCCGTTCAGGGTCTTCTCGATGGCTGCCTTGGCCTCCTCGCGGCGCTTGCGCTCCTCCTCGGCGCGTTTCTTCGCCTCGGCCGCGGCCTTGGCGTCCATCTTGCGCTGACGTTCCTTCTTGGCGAGCGCGCTCTGGTTCTTCTCCAGCATGATCTGTGTCTGCGTCTTCGCCGGGGCCTGGGCCACACCCATGAAGAACCCGATGACGATCAGTACCACAACCGACACGGTGACGACCATGCGCATCGCCTCCGCGGTACGGGAGCTGCGGGATGCGACGACCGGCGCGTCTTGCGGCGAGGGCAGGGGCGCAGCCTGAGAGTACGGCTGAGTGAACTCGACGTTGTTGAGGTGCGTCCCATACACGCCACGTGCCCGCGCGCTGCCGACCCGTCGCGGAGCCGAACGTTGCGCCACCGTGCGGCGGGGAGCCGACTTGTCGCGCTTGGACTTGATCCATTCCGCGACCGGATTCTCCACCATCCACCATGACACCGCGGTCATCACGAGGCTCAGCAGCAACGTGAGCGCCTGGACCACCCACAATCCGCTGCCACGATAACCGGGAAGCATGAGCTGCAGCAGCAGGTACAACGGCCAATGCCACAGGTACATGCCATACGAGTATTTGCCCAGCAGCGCGAGCGGACGCCAGCCGAACAGGCCGATCATCCATGAATCCTTGGAAATGCTGCCGCCGATCAGCACTACGGTGAGCACAGAGGCCAGAATCAGACCGCCGCGGAACGCTGACGCATCCTGCCCGACGCGCGGCATCATCATGATCAACACGACCAGTGCGCCAGTGGCCAGCCAGGGCATAACCATGGTGAACAGGCGGCGCGGCTCGGCGTCAGACTCCTCGCTGTGCCGCACGACGAACGCCAGCGCGACACCCAACAGCATGCCAAAACAGTGCGTGTCCGTGCCGAAATACACGCGTGTGGGGTCGGCGGACGGGTTGTACAGCACCCACATGCCACACGCGGACAGCGCGGCGAGCAGCACCGGCACCAACGCCTGCACGAACGTGGAGCCGATTCTGTGCAGCATGGCCGTCAAAAGCGGCAGCACCAGCGTCGCTTGGGCCAGCAGCGCCACGAACCATAAGTGCCGCAGCAATTGCGGCGACGTCGCCGCGAAATAGCTGTCTCCGGAGAAGATCTCCCCCCAATTCGACGTGAATGTCAGCGCGGAGACGCTTTTGCCCGGCACACCCACCAGAATGTCATGGTTGACGAACAGGCCGAGCGACACCGAGCCGGCGATCATGAACGCCATCGCCGGCCACAGTCGAGACAACCTGCGCAGATAGAAATTGCCAAGACGCAGTCTGCCGGTACGGTCGATCTCACGAAGGACGCTCAGGGCGAGCAGGAAGCCGGATACGGTGAAGAACACGTCCACGCCAATGAAACCGCCGGGCAGCGAGCGTTGCGACAGGTGATACCAGATGATGCCGATCAGGGCGAATCCCTTGATACCGTCCAGGCTCCCATAGCGGTCATTGCGCATGCTGATACTCCTTACACGACTTCCCGTTCCGTCGAGGTTATGCTAGAGCATCCCCCTCCCAAAAAAACATTTTGGAATCACAGAGTGTTCGTCAAGGACTCGTGGCGGATTCATACAGGTCGCCGCGGTCATCTGCATGGCGTATGCTGTCCCTCTGTCCTATTCATTGACGGTACAGGCAAAGGGGACTTATGAAGGAGCTGGAAGAGCGCATTCGGCGTGATGGAACGGTCAAGACCGGTGACGTGCTCAAGGTGGACGCGTTCTTGAACCATCAGTGCGACGTTCGTCTGTTCGACCATATGGGGCAGGAGTGGGCCCGGCATTTCGCCGGCAAGACCATCACCAAGATCCTGACCATCGAGGCGTCGGGCATCGGCATCGCCTGTTGCGCCGCGCGCCACTTCGGCGATGTTCCGGTGGTGTTCGCCAAGAAGGCCCAGTCCATCAACCTCGACGGCGACCAGTACACCACCACGGTGTACTCGTTCACCAAGCGCAAGGAGTTTCCCGTCATCGTGTCCAAGAAATATTTGGACGCCGACGACCACGTGCTGCTCATCGATGATTTCCTGGCGAACGGCAAGGCGTTGCACGGGCTCATCGAGCTGTGCCATGCGGCGGGGGCGAGTGTCGAGGGAATCGGCATCGCGGTCGAGAAGGGGTTCCAGGGCGGCGGTGACGAACTGCGCGCGCAGGGCTATGACGTGGATTCGCTGTCCATCGTCGAGTCCATGAATCCCGAGACCGGCGAGATCACGTTCAGGGACTGAGTCCGGAACAGCAGAGAGCAGAGGAGAGAAAAGGAAACCATGTCGCAGAAGAAAACGAAGAATTCCGTATCGTTCGAGGCGCTGTCCTCGCTGGACGCGCCCGTGTCGTTCTGGAAGGGCATTCCGTTCGGCCTGCAGCATGTGATGGCGATGTTCGTCGCCAATCTAGCCCCGATATTCATCGTCGCCAACGCGGCGAAGATGACGTCCGCGCAATCGGCGGCCGTGATTCAGTCGGGTCTGCTGGTGGCGGGTCTCGGCACCTGCCTGCAGTTGTATGGCGCGTGGCTGATCGGCTCGCGGCTGCCGATGGTGACGGGCATCTCGTTCACCTATGTGGCCGCCGCGGCCGCGATCTGCGCCGACAAGGGTTACGGAGCCGTGGTCGGCGCGGTGATCGTCGGCGGTCTGCTTGAGCTGGTGCTGGGCCTGACCGCCCGGTACTGGCGCCGTTTCGTGCCTCCGATCGTCTCCGCCATCGTGGTGACGTCCATCGGCTTCTCGCTGCTGACCGTGGGCGCCACGAGTTTCGGCGGCGGTGACGCGTCCGCCGCGGACTTCGGAGCCTGGCAGAACCTGACGCTGGGTCTCATTTCGCTGGTCGCCTGTCTGGCGTTCCAATTGCTGATGAAGGGCACCGCCAAACAGCTGTCCGTGCTGTTCGGCCTGGTGGTCGGCTATGTGGTGGCGATTTGCATGGGCAAGGTCGATTTTTCCGGGTTCCAGGAGCTTTCCGTCGTTTCGCTGCCGCAGTTCATGCCGTTCAAGCCCGAGTTCGATTGGGGCGCGATCATCTCCATCGGACTGCTGTACGTGGTCTCGTCCGTCGAGGTTCTGGGAGACACCGCCGCGCTGACCAAGGTGGGTCTGAACCGTACGCCGACCGAGCGTGAGACGGCCGGAGCGATCGCCGGCGACGGCCTGATCTCCTCGGTCTCCGGACTGTTCGGATGCCTGCCGCTGACCAGTTTCGCCCAGAACATCGGACTGGTGGCGATGACGAAGGTCGTCAACCGCAAGGTGATCCTGTCCGGCGGACTGATCCTGATTCTGGCGAGCTTCGTGCCTGCCGTGGCGGAGGTGTTCAACTCGCTGCCGCAAGCGGTGCTCGGCGGCTGCACGATCATGATGTTCGGCAACATCATTCTTTCCGGATTCCAGATGATCGCCGAAGCCGGCTTCACCCAGCGCAACATCACCATCGCCGCGTTGAGCCTGACCATCGGCATCGGCTTCACGCAGGTGAGCGACATCTTCGCGCAGTTCCCGGCCCTGTTCCGCCAGATCTTTGCCTCGAACTGCATCGCCGTGGCTTTCGTGGTGGCCGTGATCCTCAACGCCGTGTTGCCCGGCGAAGAACGATTCCTCTCCGCCCCCGCCAAGAACGAGGACTAAAAATCTAAGCCGCAGAGCATCTGCCATCTCCAGTCGCGAAGCGACTGGAGATGGTCATTGGCAATCAAATCACGACCTCGCCGAAACATTCCGCGTCATGCACCCTGCCGGCTGATTCCGCCCTTGTGACCGGTCGCCTTGAACGGTTTGGCGGATCTTCCCCTCACCGGGCGAAAACCGGCCCGATCTTTCGGCGGGTTTGCCTCCGGGGCGTCATGACGGTGCCTGCCGGCCCGCCCGACCTCATCCTGCGGCGTGCGGATCCCTTTGGCCTGCAATGCGCGCAGCCACTTGTCTTTGTTGTTCGTCATCTCTCGTCCTTCGTCATCTCTCGTCCTTCGTCATCTCTCGTCCTTCGCCATCGCGTCACTCAACCGTGACGGATCTGGCGAGATTGCGCGGCTTGTCCACGTCATACCCCTTGATCTCGGCCATATCCATGGCGAACAGCTGCAATGGGACCACGTCGACGAGCGGGCTCATCAACGTCGGGCATTCGGGACGCCGGAACACGACATCCGCATAACGTTCATCATCCCGGTCGCCCTGTTCGGCGACGGCGATGATGAACGCGACTCTGCTCTTGACCTCCTCGATGCCGGACCGCACCTTGGCGTGCAGCACGTCACGGCCGCGCTCGGGCGGCATGATGAACACCACCAGCTCTCCCTCATCGACCAGCGCTATCGGGCCGTGCCTGCCTGCGTGTCGAGCACCCATTGGATCTTGGCCGGCATGCCCTTGAGCGAGTCGATGATCTGATGGCATCGGATTCGCGCGGTATCGACGCCACCTGCGTGTTGCAGATCGACAGCACCATGGATCCCTGCTCGCGCGCGTGGCGCAGGGCCATCAGCGTGTCCATAGTCTCTCCGACTGCGATATCGCCACGACCAACGTACGCGAGGGTGAGGATGGGCGTTCACGTCGGAGAGCGCCCCGTTCGTGGCCCAGCGGGTGTGTCCGATGGCGGCCGTCGCGGGCGGCATCGGGTTACGTTCCACGCTTTCGACGAGATTGGCGAGCCTTCCGGCCTTCTTGCGCACCACTGCATGCCCCATGCCCGAAGCGACGAACGCCACTCCCGCAGAGTCGTACCCGCGGTATTCCAGGCGTTGCAATCCCTGAAGACACACCTGAGGGGCTTGCCGCACGCGGCCGAAACATTACCTGCATATCCGACGATTCCGCACATGGTCTTACAGCTTAGCCCAGACGCCACCAAGCCGCCAACATCGCAATCCGCCATGTAGGACAAGTACGAATAATAAGTCATCTCAAGCTGTTCAGCATTCCGGGCATACACCAGCACGGCATTGTCATATATGAGATCGCTTCCATAACCCGACTTTGCTGAAATATCCTCGATGCGCCGTTCCACATCGTCATATCGGCGAAGCGCATCATTCAATCGTTCTACAGGGGAAGAATCAATATATCGCGTTGGATGACGCAGAGCGGAGCATCATCAATGATGTATGTACGGCTCTGGGAGGGCAAACCGGGAACCAGCTTAGTGCGCGTACCCACAGTGAATCACCGTGGCTCAACGCTCGAAATGGTATGCCCAATACTGCCCCGTGCAATGCAATCATCAGCAAAGATTCCATATCGGCCTATTACCGATTGAATCCCATCATTACAGCTTAGCGATGGAATGATCAGCCGACTTCGGCAGCGACGGTGGAAAGATAACGATTCGCCGGGTGCCGTATCATCGTTGGCATCGACGCAATCGCAGATTCGTGATGACCGGAGGAACGCTTATGGAAAACAGGGGCAGCCGTCCGTTCGGCTACTGGGATTCGAGTTACCGGGCCAAACTGCGCAGGACATGGATCGCGTTGCCCTTCTGCATCGTCGCGGCCGTCGCCATGCCGATATTCACCGCTGTCAAATACGGTGACGTGGTATCGGGACTCGCATTTTCCGTTGTGCTCGCCGTCGTCTGGGCATGTCAGCTGATGTACGCCAAGAGCAAGGCGGAGGCGGAGGCGGAAACCAGAACCGCCGTGCCCCGATACGATGACAATGAGCTGCCCCGGTGAGTCCCGATCCGGCTGTCGGGCGCGCCGTTTATAGGGGCTTATGCGGTTGGCATCGGTCGCTTATGATGGGAAACGTCAGTCGAATCGAACGATGATGGGAGCATGACATGGCCAAGGCGCTGATTGTGGTGGATGTGCAGCCGACATTCTGCGAAGGCGGCGAGCTGGGGGTCGAAGGCGGCAACGCGGTCGCCGGGAGGATCGCCGACTATGTGAACGCGCATCGCGGCGAGTATGCGTATACCGCCACCACGCAGGATTGGCATATCGAGCCGGGCGCACACTGGTCGGGCAATCCGGATTTCGTGGATACGTGGCCCAAGCATGGCGCGGCGGGCACGCCGAACGCCGAGCTTCATCCGGCCATCGCGGCTCTGGGCATCGCTCATCATTTCAAGAAGGGCCAGTATTCGGCGGCATACTCCGGTTTTGAAGGCATCGAAGACAATACCGACCGTATCCAGACGCGCGAGGAGGTCACGGCCGAACAGTCCGCCGGCAAGACGCTGGCCAATGCGCTGAAGGCCGCAGGCGTCACGCAGGTGGATGTGGTGGGCATCGCCGAATCGCATTGCGTCAAGGACACCGCGCTTGACGCGAAACGTCTCGGCTTTGATGTCACCGTGTTCGAGGATCTGACCGTTCCGGTCAGCGAGGAGTTGGGTGTCACGGCCCGCAAACAGATGGCCGATGCCGGCATCATATTGGCGGAGGCTCGCTGAGCTTTCGTCGTGTGGCCTCCCGGTATGAAAGGGAGGCCACACGACGGGGCGCATGTCAAAGGCAAGTCGGTGTAGTGGTATCACCGGATCAATCGTGCGGCCGTGTTTCCTTGAGCGCGGATTTGACGGCCCATTTGGTCAGCGCGTATTGCGCGTAGATGCTCGCCGCGACGATGACGGCCGAGACGGCCACACCGATGATGTTGACCGCGGTGTCGCCCTTGCCGAGTCGTTTCAGTGGGCAATGCGCGGCCTTGCCGCAGCCCTCGGATTGGTACACCAGCTCGTCGGCGTCGCCGTTGTCGCCGGCGCCGTCCGGTATGTGTTCGTTGTAATCACCCATGATGTTCCCGATTCATTTGGCCGTTGTGGCCTTATGGTCACGTACGCAATGTATCAAGCCAAGCTGGAAGAACGCTACTCATTGGCGCTGCCGAAGCAACTTCGCGATGCGGTTCAACAGACGGCCATATGCTCTCCGAGGGGAAGAGCGTGACGATCAGCGCCACGGAACAGGAACTCACGACGGAACAAGCCGCGCACACTGGGAGTATCGCGACAGACGCTGGTCAGAATGTTAGATAAAGGACTCATTCCTTTTTCCCGCCCATCACGTCATCGCAGAATCCGCCTGACAGACTTGTTGGAATACGAACGGGCTTCCCGCAGCCGCCGTGATTCCTCCATCAGTCAAATCACGTTGATTGCGTCGTAATTGTCGTACTTGGGGTAATCCTCGGGCTTATAGCGTTTCACGAGGATAAGTTCGTCGTGACGTTTTCTGATGTCCAGATTCGTGAACCACGAGGCAGCGCCGATGCTTCGCCAGTTCTGCCCCGATTCGTCCGTCCAGAATCACTTGTCATTCTCGCTGTGAGCCTCATAATCGCCCGGCACCCGAAACTCCATGTTCCCCGAGTAGCAGCCAAGCCAGATTCGGTTCTCTTTGATGAGTGGGAACACTTCCTTATAGGTAACAGCGTTCTGATTGCCGATGACGACGAACTTCTTATCATGCTCCATGAGTTGAGCAATGTACTCACGGAAGAGGCTAAACGGTGGGTTAGTGACCACGATGTCCGCTTCGTCCAGCAACTCCACGCACTCGGGTGAGCGGAAGTCCCCATTACCCTCAAGGCATGCAATGTGAAGTGGCCTGATTTTTGTTCCGTCCTTATAGTGGGGCGGCTTGTGCCGCTTGATGTTGATGATACTCGGTTTCCACCGCTTCGGGTGTCCTGTAGCCCAGGGACTGGTGCAGGCGCTTCGAGTTCCACCACGAGACCCACCGGAACGTCGCCAATTCCAGGTCCTTCAGATCCGCGAAGGGTTTGCGCCGCCATACCAGCTCGGTTCTGTACGCGCCGTCGGCGCTTTCGGCCATGGCGTTGTCGTACGAGTCGCCGACGATGCCGGTCGACGGCAGCATCCCATATTCCATAACCCCGGTGGCGTACACCGTGCCGATGCACTGCGTGCCATGGTCGCTGTGGTGGATAAGACCATCCGCGCCGCCGCGGGACGCGGCCCATGAGATCGCCTGCCCCAACGCCTGCAACGGCAGCTCCTGCGTGTTCATGGTCATGGCGCACGCCCATCCCACGATCCGACGGGCGTACACGCCGTCGGCGAACGCCGTGCAGCCGAACGAGCCGTTGGCCATGCGCACGTAGGTGATGCCGGCCACGTGCAGGCGGTTCGGCGCACAAGCCTCGAACCTCCCGTCCACCAGATCCGGCCTGCCGCCCGTGCCCTTGGCGGGTTTCGTCGTCACCGGGGTTCTGCCGCGGCGCACGCCCCGGATGCCAAGCCCGCGCATGATGTTCATCACCCGGTCGCGGCCGACCCCGGCCGGATCCCAGCCCTGGGCGACCAGCTGCGCGTGCATCTTCCCGCAGCCGTACACGGCCATGAAGAAATCCGAGCGGATCTGGAGGACGGCGCGGGCCAGCGCCTCACGCCCCGCCCGCATGCGGCTGACGGGACGTGTTCTGAACATGCGGCAGCCGCGCGGCGTGAGAAACCCGCAGTCCAACGATTCGGAAAGGACCCTGCAGATCGGCCCGACCCTGAAACGGCTTCTGTGCTCGTCGATGTACGCGGCCATCAACGCCGTGTCGGGTCGAGCCTGGCCGCGAAAAAAGCCGACGCCGTCGTCAAGATCTCGTTCGCCCGACGCAATTGCGCGTTCTCGGCCCGCAGCTTCTTCAGCTCCGCCATCGCGTCCTCGGCCGACTGCCTCGTCTCCTCCGCGACCGTCGCGTCCGACTGGTTGCGCCAACGCCGCAGTGATTCCGGCGCTATCCCCGGATCCTTCGCCACCGCGGAGATCGCGTTCGTCTCCGACGAATACGAGGAACGCGATTCCGCCAGCAGCCTGACCGCCTTCGCCTTGAACTCCGGCGTATATCGAGTGCCCTTTGCCATGGTTCCATCATCCCCCATCGAGTTAGAGGAAATGCGGAACAAAAATCAGTTCATATCACCAGAACGGCGAGCGGATACCGGTCATAGACCCCGCCACCGGCGAGCAGAAGACCGGGGCCAAGAACCGTAAGGTCTGGAAGCGCGTGGACGTGTCGAACAACCCCTTGGACTCCACGGAATTCCTCGAACGGCTGCGCGCCGACTGGGCCAAACAGTGCAACCTCATGCTGCCCGAGGGCGTGCGCATCGACCACCGCAGCCTTGAGGCGCAGGGCATCGAACGTATCCCCACCATCCACGAGGGCCACGCCAGCCGCGAGATCACCAAACGAGGTGGGCACAGCATCCTCAATGCGATCAACCGGCGCATCGCCACGGCCAACCGGTACCTGACGGCCATCCGCAAACAGATGGGCGACCCGACCGGCCTGCTCGGACAATTCAAGGAGCAGGCCAGGAAGGAACTCGACACGGCGATGAGCCGGTTCCGGGAATCACTGTGTTCGATCGCCAGCCCATAGCGTCGCGTGGCCGGCAACTGGTCGAAGCGCCCACGCCCCCCCCCAGGAGCACGTCCGGCAGGAGCTTGGAATCCAAGCCTGATCCCGTGCCGCGGGAGATCGGACGCTAACCGCGGCGTCCCGAGCCGGAACCGGTGGACGAACTGGACGAGGCCAGGCGTGAGCTCGCCGACCTCACCGAATGGTGGAAGACCGAGCCTCCACGGGAAGTCAGGGACGTGCAACGGATCATCGACGTGGCGCGCGAGGCCAGCGAAAAGGCCGAGCACGCGAACCCGTTCACGCGCGGATGGCTCCGACACGCGGCCGAGAGGACCGCCGCCGAGCAATCCCAGCTTCTGAAGCAAACGGCGCCGTGGCTTGAGAACACGACCATCCCGGCTACCTACGCCGAGGCCAACGCCTTCCGCACCAACGCATCCAAGGCCACGCTCGACCACATGCGTAAACCCTACGAGGATCGCGTGCGCAGACTCAACCGCAGCCGCTTCAACGAACGAATCAAACAAAGACTGGCTGAGAACATCGAAAAAGCAAAGACAACACACGAACCGATTCCGCAGCCACATCACCGGCACAGCCGCTAGGAACGCGGAGGGCCGGTGCCCGAAGACACCGGCCCTCCGTCTAAAGGTGTTGTAGGGAAAGGATGTGCTCTCCCATAGGTTTTAGTAACGGGTGACGTAGAAGCCGTCGACAGAACCGTTTGGCGTGAATTTGCGGTTTGCAGCAATCTGGCTTACGTACACCCGTTCTCCTTTCCAGGTGAAACCGATGTCCGCTGACTTGTTATTGGAGTAGAAGCTGCTCCGGCTGGGCCAATTGCCATTAACCGCGCCAGTACCCGTAAACTCCATGTCGCCGAGCGCTCCGCCGCCTGCCCAGCAAGCGGAAGTATTGTTGGTGCAACCACGGCTTGGCTTAAGCGTGCGTCCGTTCGGGAGAACAATGTCAGTGAACGTCTTCGTCTCAAGGTCAAAGATCAACTCTGACCCTTCAGGAGCGTTGGGGGCAACGACAACGGTGGCGTTCGCCTCATAGGGAACGCTATCGGTGCCGTTGGCCAGTGCAACGCTGGGAACAAGGGCAAAAGCAACGGACGCGACTGCCGCCGCGAGCGTTGAAGCAATCTTTTTCATATAGCTCATAATTCCCTCCTTGGAATCGATCAACGCTACAAGATAATTGTATCTCCCCTACCGGTTGCTTGACAAACGCCCCGTTGTCTAATTGAAAGTGCAACACCCCGTTAGATTGGAGATTGTCTAGAAAACCAGTCCGGAAGG